>JAESGK010000236.1_pt1 | contig 35926 bp, 31 predicted proteins | sample 9269681 | NCBI WGS metagenome assembly JAESGK01 (sample SAMN14515347, study PRJNA621673) | algae metagenome | isolation source: Timaviella obliquedivisa GSE-PSE-MK23-08B and co-occurring heterotrophs from... | place: USA: Grand Staircase Escalante National Monument, Utah | collected 2006-08-15
GGAGCGAAGCGTAGTCGAAGGACCTCTTTTCCGTTCGATGGACTGCGGAAAAGAGGTCCTTCGACTGCGCCGCCCTTCGGCCGGCTCCGCTCAGGACGACGGGGATAAAATCATATGCGATTGCCCTACCCCCAAGGGGGAGAGGAACATGATTCAAGCGAAGTGACAGGCAACCTGCCTTGCGGCACCGGCTGGATGCAAGAGCGGCATTTCCTCGGCGCAGCGTGGCGTGCCCTTGGGGCAGCGGCCGTAGAAGCGGCAGACCCTGGGATCTGGATCGATCGGGCTGCGCGGCTCGCCGTCGAGGCGCAGGCGGCCGGCGCGCTGCTCGGGCTCGGCCCCCTTCAAATCTACCCGGGGGATCGCCGAGATCAGCGCCCTAGTATAGGGGTGCCTGGGATCGGCGAAGACCTCGGCCGCCGGTCCCTGCTCCACGACCTTGCCGAGATACATCACCAGCACGCGATCGCAGAGCAGCCGCACGACGTTGAGATCGTGGCTCACGAACAGGTAGCTCATGCCGAGTTCGCGCTTGAGCTGTTGCAGGAGCTGCAGGATCACGACCTGCACCGAGACGTCGAGCGCCGCCGTCGGCTCATCGAGGATCAGCAGCTCGGGCTCGACCGCAATGGCGCGTGCGATGCCGACACGCGCCTTCTGACCACCGGAAAGCTGGTGCGGGAAACGCGAGAGCAGCTCGCGCGGCAGGCCGGTCATGTCGGCCAGCGCCTCGACGCGGGCCGTGAGCTCGGCACCCGACATCTTCTTCAGCCGCCGCACCGGATCGGCGATGGCGTCGGCCGCCGTGTAGCGCGGATTGAGCGAGTCGCCGGCATCCTGGAACACCATCTGGATGCGGGCGCGATGGGGATTGGCGGCGAAGTCGCGGGCCTTGAAGTCGGCCAGTTCGGCGCCGCCCAGGCGGATGCTGCCCGAAGTCGGATCGAGCAGGCGGTTGATCAGCCGCACCAGGGTGGACTTGCCGCAACCCGATTCGCCCACCAGCCCGACTGTTTCGCCACGGCCGATGGTGAAGCTCACCTCGTCGACGGCATGGAGCTGAGGCAACGGCGCCACAGGCTTGCGAAAGGAGGTGGCGCGCGCCAGCAGGCCTTGCTTGCCGCCGACGGTGAAGCGCTTGGCCAGTTCGGCTATATCGAGCAGCGGGCCCGGTGGCACATTGCTCATAGTGGATTCCAGCAGGCGACGACGTGGCGATCTCCCACGGTTTGGTGCGTCAGTGGCTCGGCGCAGCGGTCGAAGCGGCGTTCGCAGCGATCGCCGTAGCGGCACGGCGGCAGATCCAGCCGGCGCAGATCGGGCAGGCCACCCGGGATCGAGGCCAGCTTTTCGAGCGAGACAGTCTCGCCCGGCGTCGCGGCCAGCAGCTTGGCCGAATAGGGATGGCGCGGATGGACGAACAGCTCGCGCGCCGGCGCGGCCTCGACGATGTGCCCGGCATGCATGACGACGATGCGGTCGCAGTATTCGGCGGCGAGCGCCAGGTCGTGGGTGATGAAGATCGTGGCCATCCCCGACTCAGCTGCCAGCTCGCCGATCAGGTCCATGATCACCGCCTGGGTGGTGACGTCGAGGCCGGTGGTAGGCTCGTCGGCGATCAGCAGCGCCGGCCGGCAGGCGAGCGCGACGGCAATCATGATGCGCTGGCACATGCCGCCCGACAATTCGAACGGATAGGCCTCGGCGCGACGCTCGGGATCGGGGATGCGGACCTTCTTCAGCATCTCGATGGCGGCCCGCGGGGCATCGCCCCGGGTGGCACCGCCATGGCGCACCAGCACGTCGGCGATCTGCCGGCCAACGCGCCGGATCGGATTGAGCGCCGTGCGCGGGTTCTGGAAAATCATCGAAAGCTCGCGGCCACGCTGCTCGGCGAGGTCGTGTTCGCTCAAGGCCAGCAGATCGGCGCCGCCGAACATCGCGCGACCCGAGGTGACCTTGCCGGCGGCATCGAGGATGCCCATGACGGCGAAGGCCGTCACCGACTTGCCCGAGCCGCTCTCGCCCACCAGCGCCACCGTCTCGCCCTTGTCGACGCTGAAGCCGACATGCTCCAGCACCTTCACGATACCGGAGCGGGTGCGGAACTCGACCGAGAGGTTTTCGACTGAAAGGGCGGGGACCGAAAGGGCGGGAACCGCGGTCATGTCCGCATTCTCGGATCGATGATGTCGCGCAGCCCGTCGCCCAACAGGTTGAAGCAGAACACCGCGAGCATCAGGGCGAGGCCGGGGAAGAGGGCAATCCACCATTCGCCGGACTGGATGAAGTTGGCGCCCTCGGCGACCATGATGCCCCATTCGGCATCGGGCGGCCGGACGCCAAGGCCGATGAAGGACAGGCCCGCTGCATTCAGGATGGCGTAGCCCATGGTGAGCGACATCTGCACCATCATGATCGGCATGATGTTGGGCAGGATGTGGCCCAGCAGGACCCGCGTCTCGCCGTTGCCCGAGAGCCGCGCGGCCTCGACGAAGCCTGCATCGCGCCGCACGTTGGCCTCGGCGCGCGCCACGCGGGCATAGAGCGGAAAGTTGATGATCGCCGTGGCGATCACGATGTTGATCACCTCGTTGCCCAGCGCCGCCACGATGCCCATGGCCAGCACGAACAGCGGGAAGGCCATGATGGTGTCGGCGAGGCGGCCGACCACGCGATCGGTCCAGCCGCCGAAATAGCCCGCCGCAACACCCGACAGCGCACCCAGCATGAAGGCCAGGATCACCGAGGCGAAGGCGATGGTGAGGTCGAGCCGCGTCGCCACCAGGACGCGGCTGAAGATGTCGCGGCCGAGCTGGTCGGTGCCGAACCAGTGCGCCGCCGAGGGCGGCTTCAACGCCATGGCGGCATTGCTTTGCAGCGGATTGTAAGGCGCCAGCGCCGGCCCCAGGACGGCGGCAAGCAGGAACATCGCGAACAGGCCGAAGGCGAGCCCGGTAACCGGATTCTCCGACAGCACGTAGCGGGCGTGGCGCAGCAGCGGCAGCACGGTCAGCGCCCCTCACGCTCATTTGGACCGCGAGCCTCCGGCTCGCTCATGAACCCGGGCGAGCCGGAGGCTCGCGGTCCGGAAGAATAGATCAACCGTGACATCATTAGGAATCCAGCCGTACGCGCGGATCGACCAGGCTGTAGACGAAGTCGATGACGAGGTTGAGCGCCACGTAGAGGATCGCCATGGTGAGCACGAAGCCCTGCACCGGCGCGTAATCCGAGGTAATCAGCGCGTTCACGGCGTAGAGCCCGATGCCCGGCCAGGCGAACACGGTCTCGACCAGCACGTTGGCGCCCAGAAGGAAGGAAAACACCATGCCGAGCACGGTGATGACCGGCAGCACGGCATTGCGGAAGGCATAGGTGAAGATGACGGTACGCGGGGCAAGGCCGCTGGCCCGCGCGGTGCGGATGAAGTCGCTGCCCAGCACCGCGAGCATGGAACCGCGGGTCATGCGCGCGAGCGGCGCCAGCGAAAAGATCGCCATCGAGATCGCCGGAAGGGCCAACTGGCGCAGGCTGCCCCAGAAGGCCTCGAGATTGCCGGTCAGCGCCGAATCGATCAGGTAGAAACCGGTGATGTGCGTCGGCGGCGAGACAAAGACATCGAGCCGGCCGGTCGGCGCCGGCGCCCACTGCAGCAGGTAATAGAAGACGTAGGCGAACAGCAGGCCGGTGAAGAATACCGGCAGCGACACGCCGGCCGTCGTCAGGATCCGGCAGGTGTGATCGATCCAGGTGCCCTGCTTCACTGCCGCCAACACGCCGAGCGGAATGGCGATCGTCACGGCAAGCAGCAGCGCAACCAGGGTGAGTTCCGCCGAGGCCGGCAGGCGCGTTGCGATCTCCGTCACGACCGGTTGGCCGGTGCTGAGCGAGTTCCCGAGGTTACCGTGTAGCAGGTCGCCGACATAGCCGACGAACTGCTCGGGCAACGACTTGTCGAGACCGAGCTTGGTGCGAACCTCGGCGATCGCCTGCGGACTGGCGGCCAGGCCCGCGAAATATGCCGCGGGGTCGCCGGGCAGCAGCCGGGTGAGCATGAAGGTGACGACGACGACCCCGACGATGCTCGGGATTGCCGTCGCCAGCCGCGACAGCAGCATGTTCAGCATCGAAGGCTCCGACGCCCGCGCCTAGCCCTTGGCGAGTTGGCGGTAGTCGAGCTGGCGATGGAACCAGTAGCGATAGCCGGTGACGTTCTTCTGCATCGCCACGTTGAGCAGCGGCTGGAAGATCGGCACCCGCGGGACCTGGTCGAAGGCGATGTCGACGAAGCCCTTGACCGCCTCGTCGTATTCCTTGCCCGTCGTGAAGCGCGCCTTGTCGATCAGCGCGTCCATCGCCGGGTTCTTGTACCCCATCGTGTTGAAGACGGCGTTCTGACCGTGATAGCACCAGAAGAAGAAATATTCGGGATAGTTCAGCCAGCCGCCGAAGGAGTTGGCGATCACCGGCATGTTCTTCTTCAGGAGCTCGCCGCGCCAGTTGGCGCCCGGGATCTTGTTGATCGACGCCTTGATGCCGATCTGCGCCAGGCTTTCCTGCACCAGGATCGAGAGCGGCTCGTTGGTGCTGGCGAGGCCGAGGTCGAACGACAACGTAGTCTCGACGCCGCCGCCATAGCCGGCTTCGGCCATCAGCGCCTTGGCCTTGGCGATGTCGGTCTTGTAGCCGTCCTTCTGCGGCCAGTAGCTGCCCTTCGACAGGTTGTCGGCGCCACCGAACAGCGGGATCGCCTGGCCGAACATCACCGAGTCCATGATCTGCTGATAGGGCAGCGCCCAAGCCACGGCCTGCCGCACCTTGACGTCGTCGAACGGCTTCTGATTCACGTTCATGCCGATGTAGGTCATCGCATTCTCGATCGGCGTGCCGATCACCGTGAGCTTGGGCGAGCTCCTGAGGTCGGCGAAGTCCTTGGACGGCAGGTCGAACGACAGGTCGGCGTCGCCGCGCTCGAGCAGCGCCCGGCGGTTTCCGGCCGACGGGATGATGCGCATGATCACGCGCTTGATCTTGGGCATCGGCCCGTTCTTCCAGTCGTCGTTGCGGACGTAGACGACCTCCTGGCCGGGCTGCCAGCGCTCGACCTTGTAGGCGCCGCCCGATGCCGTATTGTTCTTGCACCACTCCATCGCCCATGGATCGGCGGCGGTCGCGTTCTTTTTGCACAGTTCGGAGTTCATGATCACCGGCACCGGCACGCCGATGTCGGGCATGGTGAGCTTGTCGGCACGGATGAAGTCGACGCGGAAGGTGTAGTCGTCGACGACGACGAACTGCTCCGGCTTCTCCAGGGAGCCCGCCTTCATCTGGAAGGTCGGGAAGCCGCCCACCGTGACGGCGCGGTCGAACGACCACTTCACGTCCTTGGCGGTGATCGGCGTGCCGTCGTGGAACTTGGCGTCGCGGCGCAGCTTGAAGGTGGCCGAGTTGGGCGTGACGTTCCAGTCGGTGGCGAGTTCGGGCTCGAGCTTGGTGTAGTCGTAGTGGTCGTTGCCGTTGGCGTCCTTTTTGGCGCCGTAGGTGATCAGCCGGTCATGCGTATTCCACGACACCTCGTAGGCCGGCCGGTTGGCGCCGACGCCGTGGATATCCATCGAGTTCGGCGGGCTTTCGTTGACGATCAGCAGCGTCTCGTTCCGGGCCTGCGCCTTGGCCTCGGACCAGATGGCCGGGGCCACGGTTGCGGCGGCACCGGCGGCGGCCGTCGTCTTGATGAATGAGCGACGCTTCATTGAAGTCCCCTGTCGTTTCCACACAATCCCCGCACCCTGAAGGCAAGTATCGTGCCAAAGCCCGCGCGCATGTGCCGGCTGCCGACAGGCCCGGGTTTGTCTAGAAACGGGCCATGACAGCCCTGCTCGATCTCGGCGTTCACGCCCTTCGCACTGCCTATCGCGCCGGCACGCTCGACTGCCGGACGGTGGTCGACGAGGTGCTGAAGCGCATCGCCGCAGCCGGCGACGACAAGGTTTGGATCTCGCGCGCATCCGACGCCGCGTTGCGTGCGCAGGCCGCCGCCGTCGATGCGCGGCTGGGCGAGATCGAGAAGCTGCCGCTCTACGGCGTGCCCTTCGCGGTGAAGGACAATATCGACGTGGCGGGACTTGCCACGACCGCCGCCTGCCCCGGCTATGCCTACGAGCCGCCGGTTTCGGCCGAAGTCGTGAAGCGCCTGGTCGAAGCCGGCGCCATCGTGATCGGCAAGACCAACCTCGACCAGTTCGCGACCGGTCTGGTGGGGGTGCGCTCGCCCTACGGCGTGCCGCGCAATCCGTTCGACGCCGCGTTCGTGCCCGGCGGATCGAGTTCGGGCTCGGCCGTCGCCGTCTCGTCGGGCCTCGTGAGCTTCTCCCTCGGCACCGACACCGCGGGTTCGGGCCGCGTGCCGGCCGGCTTCAACAATATCGTGGGCCTCAAGCCGACGCCGGGCCTGTTCAGCAATGCGGGCGTCGTACCGGCCTGCGCGTCGCTCGACTGCGTCTCGGTGTTCGCGCTGAGCTGCGCCGATGCCGATGCCGTTCTGGGCGTCGCCTGTGCGCCCCAGGCGACTCCGGCCATCGGCAGGACCTTCCGCTTCGGCGTGCCGAAGCCGCTGGAATTCTTCGGCGACGAGGCCTATGCCGCGCTTTATGCCGAGGCCATCGAGAAACTGAAGGCGCTGGGCGGCACCGCGGTCGAGTTCGACTACGCGCCCTTTCGCGACGCGGCCCAGCTTCTCTATGCCGGGCCGTGGGTGGCCGAGCGCACGGCGGCGGTCGGCGCGTTCATCGAGGGCGCGGACGACAAGGCCAAGGTCTGGCCGACGACGCGACAGATCGTGGAGGGCGGACGCAAATACAGCGCCATCGACGCCTTCGAGGGCCAGTACAGGCTGGCCGAGTTGAAGAAGCGCGCCGCGGCCGAGATGCAGGGCCTCGATTTCCTGGCGCTGCCGACCGCGGGCACGGTCTATCGCCTGGCCGACCTCGAGCGCGAACCGGTGCTCTACAATTCGCATCTCGGCCACTACACCAACTTCGTGAATTTCTTCGGCCTGAGTGGCCTTGCCCTGCCCTTCGGCTTCCGTCCCGACGGCATGCCGTTCGGCATCACGCTGATCGCCCGCGCCTTTGCCGAGCGCACGCTGCTGGCCTTCGGCGCGCGCTGGCAGCGCGCCGTGCCGCTGTCCCTCGGCAAGACCGCGAGCACGCTTCCGGTACCCGCGCACGATCCCGTCGTTGTCGAGGATCGTGTTTCGATCGCCGTGGTCGGCGCCCACATGAGCGGCCTGCCGTTGAACGGCCAGCTCACCGAACTGGGCGGTCGCCTTGAGCGCGCGGGCAAGACGGCGCCGCTCTATCGCTTCTACGCGTTGCCCGGCGGACCGCCGCATCGCCCGGGCCTGGTCCGTGTCGCCGATGGCGGCGGCGGCGCGATCGATCTCGAAGTGTGGAGCCTGCCCACTGACAAGGTCGGCGCGTTCATCACCAGGATTCCCGCGCCCCTCGGCCTCGGCACCGTCACACTGGCGGATGGCTCGGGCGTGCTGGGCTTCCTCTGCGAAACCTACGCCGTCGCGGCGGCGCGCGAAATCACCGCGCTCGGCGGCTGGCGAGCCTATGTGAAAAGTCTCGCTGTCTGATAGGGTCCGCCTCCGAGGAGGAACGAACCCATGGCGAAAATCGCAATCATCACCGGATCGGGCAGCGGCATCGGCCGCGCCGCGGCCCTGGCGCTGCTCAAGAACGGCTACAAGGTGGTGCTGGCCGGCCGCCGCAAGGAAGCGCTGGAAGAGACTGCGAGCATGGCCGGCAACAATGCCCCCAATGCGCTGGCAGTGCCGACCGACGTGACCAAGCGCGAATCGATCCAGGCCCTGTTCGCCCGGACCAAGGAGGCCTTCGGCCGCCTCGACCTGGTGTTCAACAATGCCGGCGGCGGCGCGCCGCCCGTGCCGCTGGAAGACCTGCCGTACGAGACCTGGCTCGGCGTCGTCGCGGCCAACCTGACCGGCCCGTTCCTGTGCACCCAGGAAGCCATCAAGATCATGAAGGTGCAGAAGCCGATGGGCGGGCGCATCATCAACAATGGCTCGATCTCGGCGCATGCGCCCCGGCCGTTCTCGGTCGCCTATACCTCGACCAAGCACGCCATCACCGGCCTCACCAAGTCGACCTCGCTCGACGGCCGCGCCTACGACATCGCCTGCGGCCAGATCGACATCGGCAATGCCGTGACGCCGATGACCGAGCGCATGACCAAGGGCGTGCTGCAGCCCAACGGCACGACCATCCCGGAGCCGCGCATGGATGTCGAAGCGGTGGCCAATGCCATCGTCTACATGGACAGCCTGCCACTCGACGCCAACGTCCAGTTCATCACCGTGATGGCGACCAAGATGCCGTTCGTCGGAAGAGGCTAGCGTCTAGGCCTTCAAACCGGCGCGGCGGAGTTCGGCGAACAGGGCGGTGACGATCCCGTGGGCCTGCACGGTGCCCGAGGCCAGCTTGCGGTGCGCCTCCGCCGGTACGACCAGACCGCGCCGCCCCACGCGATGGCAGATACCGGCCTTCTCAAGCGCCTGAGCGTGGCGGCGGACCGTCTCGTAGGGCAGCCTGAGCGAACTCGAGATCGCGAGAACGCTGACGGGCAGTCGCAGCTCGTCGGGCAGGACGGTCTGGCTGACGGCCGGTGCGGTGTTGGTGACGTGCTTGACGTTGGCCGTCCAGATTGCCGTGAACACCAGCCCCCGCAGCAAGTCGCCATGCCACAGGTTGCCGAGCATCCGGATACCGGCAAGCAGCTGGCCGGTCGAGGCCGTCGCGATCGACATCTGGGCCGGCGTGAGATTGCCGCGACGCGACGCAGCGCCGGATGGCACCTGGAATTTCGCCACCCCCGCTCGCGTCAGCTCGACCAGCATGCGCTCGGTGTTGAAGTAGATCTTGCGCATCACCGCAACGTTCGCGCGGCTCTTCAGCACGGCCGGCACGACCGCGATGCCCTCTCGCGTCGAACTGCACTGGCCGGCGCGCACGAGTGCCACGGCATGACGGCGCACGGTCTCGTAAGGCAGGTTGAGGCGCCGTGCGAGTTCGCGCACGCCGACCGCGCTGTTACCGGGAGCCTGCATATGGTTGTGCCAGACCGCCATGAAGACGAGGCCCGAGATCAGCTTGTCGCCCTGCACCCGGGTCAGCAGGTCGATGCTGCGCAGGAAGAACTCCGACGTGAGTCGGGCCATCGGATAGGCGTCGCGCGGGATCTCCAATGGCTCATTTTGGGGAACGTGCTGGCTCATTTTGGGTATCCTACGGCTTCGTCAACGGCTCTGGAAGGCGTAGTCCTCGGTCGTCAGGGAGAGCGTGCCGAAGCCGGGCGCTGGTCCTCCTGCCGTGTGGGGCGGAGGCATTCGACCGGTCGGCCGCACGTTTCTTGTCAGTCGCGCTTCGACCGGTTTGGCGTCCCACCGTCAGGCTGGAAGGACACTCCTCTCGATCGGCACGTTCACGCCGGCCGCCGGTGCACTCGCTGCATTTTCGTTCAATCACCGGGGACGGCGTGAACGCCCTGCCGATGCGCTGGCGTCAGTAACCTTCGTCGGCGAGGTTGAGCAGCGGGAAGGCGCTGTGCACGCCGGGCAGGTTGGTCGGCATGGCCGCACTCAGGTAGCTCTTGTCGAGCTGCTTCAGGCTCGTAACGCCCAGCAGCCCCATCACTTCGCGCATCTCTTCCTCGAGAAGCTCGATCACGCGCTCGATGCCGGCGGCGCCTGCCGCCGCGAGGCCGTAGCAGTAGAGCCGGCCGAGGCCGACCCAGTCGGCACCCATGGCGATCGCCTTCACGATGTCGCTGCCACGGCTGAACGATCCGTCGACGGCAATCTTGGCGCGTCCGGCCACCGCCTCTACGATCTCCGGCAGGACCTGGGCCGAGCCGCGCCCATGGTCGAGCTGGCGGCCGCCGTGGTTGGAGCAGTAGACGCCCCAGACGCCATGCTGGCAGGCGATCTCGGCATCCTCGCCCGTTCCGATTCCCTTCAGCATGAACTTCACGTCGGGGAACTTGTCCTTCACGCGCTTGAAGTTCTCCCAGGAGAACGCGGCCTGGTGATCCTGGCCGACCGCCGCCGTGCGCCACGACTTCACGAAGCGCTTGGCGATGTCGCGCTCGCGCCTCGAATAGACCTGGGTGTCGACGGTGATGCAGAAGGCGTCGTAGCCCGCGTCCATCGCCTGCTTGACGCGATCGGCCACCCAAGCGTCGTCGCCGCGGACATAAAGCTGGTAGATCTTGGGCGCCGCACCGCCTTTGACGATGTCCTCGAGCTTGAGCGTCGTCACCGAGCTGATCAGCATCGCCACGTTGCCCGCGCCGGCGCCCTTGGCGACGGTGATACCACCGCCTGGCTCGAAGGATTCCAGGGAGCCGACCGGCGCCAGCATCACCGGCAGGCGAATCTTGCGGCCGAGGATCTCAGACGACGGGTCGATCTTCGACACGTCGCGCAACACGCGCGGCTTGAAGGCGATGGCATCGAGCGCCAGCCGGTTGCGCCGGAGCGTGGTCTCGGTCTCGGTGCCGCCGATCAGGTAATCCCAGATGTTGGGCGTGAGCCGGACCTTCGCCGCCTTGACGATTTCATGAAGGGTCGCAAATTCGCTCTCGAGGCCGCTCGCCATTCTTCCCCCGGTTATTTCAATCGTCGGCCAGTCGCCTGCCAGTCGCCTGTGTTTCTTGCGCGTCCGCCGACGCGCGTCAACGCATCGACACAATTTCGCCATATCAAGAGCCGCAGAGGAACCTATGTCTTCCACCGACATTGACGGGGGGAGCATTCAGCGATTTGATCGCGGGCGGGGACGATCATCCGGCGGAACCTAATCGGGCAAACGGTGAGGCTACTCATGAAAAGACGAGTTCTGACGCAGGCGCTCATGGTCGGGCTGATATGGACGCCGGTATTCGCCGCCGATCCCCTGCCGCCGCTTCAGGAAACGCCCGCGCTGGTCGACAAGGTGAAGTCGGGCGCACTGCCGCCGATCGCCAAGCGCATTCCCGAGCAGCCCTGGGTCATCAAGCGGTTCGCTGGCAGCGATGGCCCGGGCAAGCAAGGTGGCCAACTCAATATGCTGGTGGCAGGCGTGCGCGATTCGCGCCTGATGACGGTCTATAGCTACACGCGCCTGATCGTCTACGACGATAAGTTCAAGCTGCACCCCGACATCCTGGAAAGCTACGAGGTCAAGGAAGGCCGCGAGTTCACCCTGAAGCTGCGGGCCGGGCACAAATGGTCGGACGGGCAGCCCTTCACCACCGACGATTTCCGCTTCTTCTGGGACGACGTCGCCAACAACCCCGAGCTGTCGCCGTCCGGTCCGTCGGTCGAACTCATCGTCGATGGCAAGCCGCCCAAGGTCGAGATCATCGATAAGCTGACGATCAAGTACACCTGGGAGAAGCCCAACCCCTACTTCATCGAGAGCCAGGCGCGTGCGGCGCCACTCTTCCTCTTCCGGCCGGCGCACTACCTGAAAACGGTTCACGGCAAGTACACGCCCGAAGAGGAGATCCTGAAGGTCCACAAGGGTACCCGTTGGGTCAATATCTACCGCCGTCAGGACGTCATGTACGGCAACAGCAATATCGACATGCCGACGCTGAACCCGTGGGTGCTCGCAACGCCGTTCCCGGCCCAGCGCTACGTCTTCGTGCGCAACCCCTACTATCACCGCATCGACGAGAAGGGACAGCAGCTCCCCTATATCGACGACGTAATCATGACCGTGGCGGCAACCAACCTCATCCCGGCCAAGGCAGGCCTCGGCGAGGCCGACCTGCAGCCGCGCTATCTCAACATGCGCGACTACACCTTCCTGCAGAAGAGCGCCAAGACGTCGGGCGTCAACGTTCACCTGTGGGAATCCGGCTCGGGCTCGCAGATCGCACTCTATCCCAACCTGACCGCGAGCGACGAGGAGTGGCGCAAGCTGATGCGCGATGTCCGCTTCCGTCGCGCGCTGTCGCTGGCCATCGATCGCGACGAGCTGAACCAGGTCGTCTATCTCGGCCTTGCCAAGCCCTCCAACAACACGGTCATGGAACGCTCCGAGTTGTTCAAGCCGGCGTATGCGACCAAGTGGGCGAACTACGATCCCAAGCTCGCCAACAAGCTCCTGGATGAGGTTGGCCTCACCAAGCGCGGTCCCGACGGCATCCGCCTGCTGCCCAGCGGCAAGCCCGCGACCATCGTGATCGAGCATGCGAGCGAGGAGACCGAGGACTCCGATGCCCTGCAGCTGATCACCGAAATGTGGAAGAAGGTCGGCATCAAGCTGTTGAGCAAGCCCCAGACGCGCGAGAATTTCCGGCTCCGGGCCTTCTCGGGCGAGGCGGTCATGACCGCCTTCGCCGGCAACGTGACAGCCGTGCCGACCGTCAACACCAGCCCAAAGGAATTCGCGCCGACCATGCAAGGCGGGCTCCAGTGGTCGCGCTGGGGCATGTTCATCGAATCCAAGGGGACCAAGGGCGAGAAATGCGACCTCGAGTCGGCCTGCAAGCTGCTCGACTATGTGAAGGAATGGGAGACGTCCTCCGACGCAGCGGGACGCCGCAAGGCTTGGGAAAGGATCCTAGAGGCCAATGCCGACGAGGTGTTCTCGATCGGCACCGTGAACGGCATCCGCCAGCCGATCGTCGTCGGCCCCAAGGTTCGCAACGTGCCCAAGGAAGGCTACTCCGCCTGGGATCCAGGCGGTTACATCGGGCTTTACCAGCCCGACACCTTCTGGATCGCGCAGTAGGGCAGACGCAGTCTCGATCAGAGCGCTGCCAGCAGCGCCTTGAGCGCGGGCTCGATACGGGCCCGCTGCTCCGGCGACGCCGCCGGCATCGGTGCCCTCGGAACGCCCGCATCGATGCCCTGCAGGCTTTGAGCATAGCGCGTGCAGGCCGGCAGATTGTCGCCGACCGCGGCATTCCAGAGCGGCAGGAGTTTCTCGTGCAAGGCGCGCCCTCGCGCGTGATCTCCGCGCTGCACGGCATCCCACAAGATCCGTACAGCCCGGGGCGCGGCCGTGAGAATGGCGGCAATCGCACCATGCGCGCCCAGCGCGAACGACGAATAGAGCAGCGCATCGACGGCGCTGTAGATGCGACTGCGCGGATCGGCGTCGATCATCAGGTCTGCAAAAAGCTTGAGATCGCCCGCGCTTTGCTTGACGCCGGTCACGCCCGGAACCTCGCGCATGATGCGGATCAGCAGCGCCGGCGACAGGTAAGTCCACGGCACGACGTTGTAGATGACGACCGGCAGGCCGGTCTCGCCGGTGACGGCCCGGAAATGCTCGACCATGGCGTCGTCGTCGGGCCGGAACAGATAATGCACGGGCGTGACCTGCAAAGCGGCGACTTTCATGTCGCGTACTGCCTTGCCGCGCATGATTGCGGCCCGCGTGCTATCGACGATCACGCCGGCGACGACCGGCACCCGACCGGCGGCGGCGTCGCACGTCGCGGCAATCAGATCGCGATACTCGCCGGCCTCCAATGCGTGGCCTTCGCCGGTACTGCCGCCGACCGCGAGGCCATGCCCGCCCTCGTCGATCAGCCAGTCGACCTGCGGCTTCACGAGTTTCAGGTCCAGCTCGCCGTCGTTCCGGAACGGCGTCGTCATCGGCGGAATGATTCCCATGAGATCCATCGGCGTCCTCACCACGTGTCTATATTGGGCCGCTTCTTGCCCTCGCGCGCCGGCCGCGGCGCGGCGCCCAGCAGCGCGGTCGCGATCCAGCGCCGCGAATCGGCGGGATCGATGACCTCGTCGACCTCGAAGTAGGTGGCGGTGCTGAGCGCCTTGCCGCGCGCATAGGCGGCCGCCACCATCTTGTCGAACAGGGCACGCCGCTCGGCCGGATCGGCGATGGCTTCCAGTTCCTTGCGGTAGCCGAGCTTGACCGCACCCTCCAAGCCCATGCCGCCGAACTCGCCGGTCGGCCAGCTAAGCGCGAAGATCGGGGCATGGAACGAGCCACCGGCCATCGCCTGGGCGCCCAGCCCATAGGCCTTGCGCAGCACGATGGTGCCGAACGGCACCGTGAGGTTGGCGCCGGTCACGAACAGCCGGGAGCAATGGCGTACGAGCGCGGTCTTCTCGACTTCCGGTCCCACCATCATGCCCGGGGTATCGCACAGGAACAGGATCGGGATGTCGTAGGCGTCGCAGAGCTGCAGGAAGCGCGCCGCTTTGTCCGAGCCGTCGGAGTCGATGGCACCGGCAAGATGGGTCGGATTGTTGGCAACGATGCCGAGCGGCTTGCCTTCGATACGGGCGAAGGCCGTCACCATGCCAGGCCCAAAGGCGCGGCGGATCTCCAGCACCGAGCCGTCGTCGCACAGCGTCGCGATCACGTCGCGCACGTCGTAGACGCGCAGCCGGTTCTCCGGAATGACACGGCGCAGCAGCCGCTGGTCGGCGGCCCGCCATTCCGGCAGCGCGCCCTGGAAGTAGGAGAGGTACTTCTTGGCCACCGCGACCGCCTCGGCCTCGTCCTCGACCGCGATGTCGACGACGCCGTTGGGCACCTGCACGCTCATCGGGCCCACTTCCTCGGGCGAGAAGACGCCGAGATTGCCGCCCTCGATCATGGCCGGGCCGCCCATGCCGATCGACGAGTTCTTCGTGGCGATCACCACGTCGCAGCAGCCGAGGATGGCGGCATTGCCGGCAAAGCAGCGGCCGGAGTTGATGCCGACCAGGGGCGCCACGCCACTGAGGCGCCCGAAGATGTGGAAGGCCATGGTGTTGAGGCCGGCCACCGACTGCACGTCGATATCGCCCGGCCGGCCGCCGCCGCCCTCGGTGAAGAATACCAGCGGGATGCGCTGCTTCTCCACGATCTCGAACAGCCGGTCCTTCTTGTGGTGGTTGTTCTTGCCCTGGGTGCCCGCCAGCACGGTGTAGTCGTAGTGCGCGACGGCGACGCGGCTCTGCTCCGGTCCGAACAGCGAGCCGTTGACCCGGCCGATGCCGGTGATCAGCCCGTCGGCCGGTGTCTTCTCGATCAGGTCCTCGATCGTGCGCCGCGTGCGCTGGCTGGCGATGGCGAAGGCGCCGTATTCGACGAAGCTGCCGGGATCGATCAGGTCGTCCAGGTTTTGCCGCGCCGTGCGCTGATTGGTCTTGCGCCGGCGCGCCACCGCGTCGGGCCGCTTCTCGTCGAGCGTCGACGCGCGGCGTTCGAAATACTCCGCAAGGTCGGGACGGATATGGTCGAGGTCGATCTTCTCCTCGGCCGCCGCGCCCTTCACCTCGACATCGGCCTCCTCGACAAACAGCAGCGCGTGACCTTCGTAGATTATCTCGCCCGCCTCGACCGCGATCCGCCGCACATAGCCGCGCGCCGGGCTCTTGATCTCGTGCTGCATCTTCATGGCGTCCATGACCAGCAATGCCTGGCCTGCCGCAACGGCGTCGCCCTCGGCCACGGCAATGCTGACGATCGTGCCCTGCATTGGCGAAATCACCGGAACACCTTCTTCCGGACCGCGAGCCTCCGGCTCGCTCACGAGCGAGCCGGAGGCTCGCGGTCCGGAAGACTTGCCGAAGCTCAACACTGCCAGCGGATCCAAGGCATCGACGCGCGCGCCGGCCTGCCGTCCGCCGGGCGACGCCGCCGCAGCAGTCGCCGGGAAATACAGTCCTGATTGTGGGCGGGCCGCGGCCTCGACCAGCCCGCCGGCCTGTTCATCGACGAAGCGCGTGTGCACCCGGTCGGCGCGGAAATCGGGATGGGCGAGCAGTGCGCGCAGGAAGGCGATGTTCGAGGGAGCGCCCTCCATCCGGAACGCCGCCAGCGCCCGCTCGGCGCGCGCCAGCGCATCACCGAAATCCGGCGACGGTGCGTGCACGATCACCTTGGCCAGCAACGAGTCGAAATTGGGATTGGTGCGGTAGCCGGCATAGCCGTAGGTGTCGACGCGCACGCCCAGCCCCGACGGCGGCTCGAACACGGTGAGCGTGCCGCCGCCCGGCTTGGCCGAACCGTCCGCCGTCATGGTCTCCATGTTGATGCGCAGCTGGATGGCATGGCCGCGCGGCGCGAGGCCGGTCACGCCGGCCTCGTCGAGCGACGCACCGCTCGCCAGCCGCAACTGCGCCTTGACCAGATCGACGCCCCACACCTCCTCGGTCACGGTGTGCTCGACCTGAAGGCGCGGATTGGCCTCGATGAAGCAAAAGAAATCCGTTGTCGTATCGTCGACCAGGAACTCAAAGGTGCCGAGGCTCCGGTAGTTCACGGCCTTGGCCATGGTCACCGCCGACGCGACGATCTGGTCGCGCATCGCGCCGGCCAGGTTGGGGCTGGGCGCCAGCTCGACGATCTTCTGGCTGCGCCGCTGGATCGTGCATTCGCGCTCGCCCAAGGCCACGATCCCGCCGGCACCGTCGCCCACGATCTGCACCTCGATGTGGCGGGCGCGGGCGATCAGCCGCTCGGCATAGAGATCGCCGTTGCCGAACGCGGCTTTCGCCTCGGCCGAGGCTCGCGCAAAGGCTTCGGGAATGTCGCCGGCGGCGGTCACGATCCGCATGCCCCGCCCGCCACCGCCTGCGATCGCCTTGATGACGATGCCCGATTTGACGTGCTTGGCGAAGAACCCCTGGATGCCCGCGAGGTCGGTGGCGCCGTCGGTACCCGACAGGACCGGGGCCTTGTTCTTGCCGGCATGCGCGCGCGCCCGCGCCTTGTCGCCGAACAGTTCCAGCTGTTCAGGTGTCGGGCCGACGAAGACCAGGCCCGCCTCGACGCAGGCACGCGCCAGGGCCGCGTTTTCGGACAGGAAACCGTAACCGGGATGGACGCTGTCGCAGCCCGCCGCACGAGCGGCCGCGATCACGCCCGCGATATCGAGATAGGCCGCCGCGCCGCGCCCGCTGAGCGCCTGGACCTCGTCGGCCCGTCGGACATGCAGGGAGGCGGCGTCGTCCTCGGAGTGGATACCGACCGTGGCAATGCCGAGTTCGGCGGCGGCCTGGGCGATGCGAATGGCGATTTCGCCGCGATTGGCGATCAGGAGTTTCTTGAGCATGGCACCGACTATCGAGGTAAAACCGACCTATGTCGAAACGCCTGCTGATTGTGGCCCACGCGCCATCGGAGAACACCCTCTCCCTGCGAACGGCCGTGGAACGCGGCGCGCGCAGCGAAACGGGCATCGAGGTCCGGGTCGTGGCGCCACTGCAGACCGGCCCGGACGACGTGCTGGCCGCCCAGGCAATCATCCTGGGGACGACCGAGAACCTGGGCTACATGAGCGGTGCGCTAAAAGACTTCTTCGACCGCAGCTACAATCCCTGCCTAGAAAAGACCCAGGGCCTGCCCTACGCGCTCTATATCCGCGCCGGCAGCGACGGCACGGGCACGCGCCGCGGCGTCGAGACGATCGCCACCGGCCTGCGCTGGCGCGCCGTGCAGGAGCCGCTGATCTGCAAGGGCGCCTGGCAGCCGGCCTTCGTCGAGCAATGCGAGGAGCTGGGCGCGGCGATGGCTGCGGGCCTCGCCGCCGGCATCTTCTGATCGGGCAGATCCCTCGCAAATGCTCGGGATGACGGCCACGGGCCGTCAGTGGGCGGTCCAGCCACCATCGACGACGAGGCCTGCGCCCGTCATGAAGCTCGCATCGTCTGACGCCAGGAACACGATGCCTTTGGCGATGTCCAACGCGACACCGAGCCGGCCTATGGGATGGAGGCCCAGCGTGACCTGGCGCGCCTTCTCCGTGTCGTTGGTGCCCTGCTGCTGGGCGCGCATCACGAAGGTCTTCTCGCCCATGTCGGTCTCGATCAGGCCGGGATGGATCGAGTTGACGCGGATGCCGTAACCCTTGCGGCCGAACTCCAGCGCCGTCGATTTGGTGAACAGCGTCACGCCGCCCTTGGTCAGGGAATAGAGCGGATCGAGCTGGCTGCCGACCAGGCCCGCGATCGAAGCCAGGTTGACGATGTTGCCCCTGGTCTTCTTGAGATGCGGCAACGCCGCGCGCGTGCCCAGCAGGACGCCGGTCAGGTTCACGGCGACCAGCCTGTGCCAGTCGTCGAGCGAGGCCTCCTCGACGCCCTTGCCGTTGAAGATGCCGGCGTTGTTCACCAGCACGTCGATCTTGTCGAACTTTCTGGCCGTGGCATCCATTGCCTCGGCCCAGCTCGCCTCGCTGGTGACATCGAGATGCACGTAGATCGCGCTCTCGCCGATCTCCCTCGCCGTCTGCCGGCCGCGCTCGTCGAGCACGTCGCCGATCGCCACCTTGGCGCCGGCGCTCACCATCAGCTTCGCCGTCTCCGCGCCGATGCCGCGTGCCGCGCCCGATAGAAAGGCGACCTTGCCGTCCAGCCTGTTCATGTGTTCCTCCCGATTTCTCTCGATTTGCGCCTGTCCTGTTTGCGGCTATGCTCTGGCCAGAACAAGAAAAGAAGATAAGGGAGGGCCGCCAGGCATGCGCCAGGGTCGGCTGATCGCGACGGGTGCGATGCTGGCGTTTTGCCTGTTCGCGCTCTGGCAGTCTCTGCTGCTGTCGTTGACCGACCGTCTGGGCCCCGGCCCGGGCTTTTTTCCGTTCTGGCTGGCGCTGATCGGGGCAGCGCTGTCGGTCGCCCTGCTGATCGCCACTTTTCGCGAGCCCACTGATCCAGCCGACGCCGAGACCCGCATCCTGCCGCATGGCGCCGGCGGCAAGCGCTGGCTCGCCATCGTGGTGCTGCTGGCGGCGGTTACCGTGGTGATGGAATTCATCGGTTTCCGCATCGCCATGCTGGTCTTCAATGTGGCGCTCGTGATCGCCCTGGGCGAGCGACGCTGGTGGATCATCGCGGTCTTCGCCGTCGTCGGCAGTTACGGCGTCTATTATGTCTTCACCACCTGGCTGGACGTGCTCCTGCCGGTCGGCCGGATCGGATTCTAGGACATGGATTCACTCGGCCACCTGCTCCAAGGCTTCGCTGCGGCGCTGTCCTGGTACTACCTCGCCTACGCGTTTGCAGGCTGCGTCCTCGGCACGCTGATCGGCGTGCTCCCGGGATTGGGACCGGCGGCGGGCACGGCGATCCTGATTCCCCTCACCTTCAACCTCGACGCCACCGGCGCCATCATCATGCTGAGCGCGATCTACTACGGCGCGATGTATGGCGGCACGATCACCTCGGTGCTGATCAACGTGCCGGGCGAAGCCGCGTCGGTGGTGACCTGCATCGACGGCCACGCCATGGCGCGCCAGGGGCGTGCCGGATCGGCGCTCGGCATCGCGGCCATCGGATCGTTCGTCGGCGGCGTGCTGGCCACGGTGGCGCTGGTCGTGGTCGCCATGCCGCTTGCCACGCTCGCCCTGAAGTTCGGGCCCGCCGAGTTCTTCGCCCTGATGGTCGCCGGGCTCTGCCTCGTCGTTGGCCTCGCCGGCAAGAACATCGTGGCCGCCCTGCTGATGACCGTGATCGGCCTGCTGTTCGCCATGATCGGCCTCGATCCGGTGCGCGGCGCACCGCGCTTCACCTTCGGCGTCGAGGAGCTGTTCGACGGCATCGGCTTCGTGCCCGTCGTCATGGGCCTGTTCGGCGTCGCCGAGCTTCTGCTGGCGGCCGAGAAGCGCCAGGCGCGCATGATCGAGGCCGAGCTCAAGAACTGGCTGCCGACCGGCCAGGAGGTGCGTGACTGCGCGGGGCCCATCGGTCGCGGCACGGTTGTCGGCTTCGTGCTGGGCCTGATCCCCGGCGTCGGTGCCATCGTGCCGACCTTCATGGCCTATGTGCTGGAAAAGCGCGTCTCAAAGACGCCGGAGCGCTTCGGCAAGGGCGCTATCGAGGGCGTTGCCTCGGCCGAGACCGCCAACAACGCCTACGCCAACGCCGCGATGGTCCCGCTGCTGGCGCTCGGCATCCCGAGTTCGCCGACCATCGCCGTCCTCATGGGCGCCTTCATCATCAACGGGATCACGCCGGGACCGTTTCTCTTCCAGGAGCAGCCCACGCTCGTCTGGACGGTGATCGCCAGCTTTTTCGTCGGCAACGCGCTGCTGCTGATCCTCAACCTGCCGCTGGTCGGCCTCTGGGCCAAGCTGCTCAAGATCCCTTTCAGCTACATGTGCGTGGGCGTACTGATCTTCTGCGTGATCGGCGCCTATGGGCTCAAGCAGAGCCTGTTCGACGTCTGGGTGATGCTGGGCTTTGGCATCATCGGCTACCTGCTGCGCAAGCTCGACTTTCCGATCGCGCCCGCGATCCTGGCGCTGATCCTGGGACCGATGATGGAGAAGTCCCTGCGCACGACACTCGAGATCTCGGGTGGCAGCTTCGCGATCTTTCTCGACCGCCCGGTAGCGCTGGCACTGCTGGCTATTCCGGTGATCGTGATCGCCTTCCTCTTGTTCAAGCCTCGGTCGCTCGACAAGCTCCGGGAAACCGAGATCGACTGAACGATTGACTTTCAGAGCTTCAGGTAAAGGGAGGACTAAAATGCTCATCCGTCGTCGCACGCTGCTCGCCGCTTCCGCGGCAACCGCCATCGCAAGCCCGGCCGTTGCACAAAACTATCCGCGCCGTGCCGTCCAGCTCATCGTCGCCTTCCCGGCCGGCGGCAGTACCGATGTCGGTGCCCGCATCCTCGCGGGCCTGGCCGAAAAGGACTTCGGCCAGCCCATCACCGTGGTCAACAAGGGCGGCGCGGGCGGCCAGATCGGCTTCACCGAAATCGCCCGCGCCCGGCCCGACGGCTATACGCTGGGCTTCCTCAATCTGCCCGGCATGAACACCATCACGCTCGACCCCGAACGCAAGGCCGTCTTCACGATCGACAGCTTCATTCCCATCGTGAACCAGGTGCTCGATCCGGGCTTCATCTGGGTCAAGGGCGACAGCCCCTACAAGACGCTGGCCGACCTTACCGACGCCGCGAAGAAGAATCCGGGCAAGATCAGCGCCTGCACCACCGGCATCCTGAGCGACGACCATCTCGCCATCTTGATGGTGCAGGAAGCCACGGGGGCCGAATTCCGCATCGTCCACTTCGACGGCGGCGCGCAGCAGCTCACCGGGGTGCTGGGCGGCCACGTCGACGTGGCCTTCGACAATGTCGGCAGCGTCTTCAAGCGCGTGGGAACGGAGATCCGCGGCTTGGCCGTCACCGACGTCGTGCGCTCGAAGTTCCTGCCCCAAGTGCCCTGCACGAAGGAGCTGGGCCTCACCACGGTGATCTCCTCCTCGACCCGCGGCGTCGGCGCGCCCAAAGGTACGCCAGCCGACATCTGCAAGACCGTCGAGACCGCCTTCCTGAAGGCCATCAACTCCGCCGAGATGAAGGAAAAGATGGACGCCGTCGGCCTTGCGCTGAAGCCGATGGTCGGCGCCGAATACGCCAAGTATTACGCCGACCTGCAGGCGCAGGCGAAGAAGTATACCGAATGGGCGTTGAAGATGCGTTAAGGCGCTTTCGCAGAAAGCGCCGGCGGGCGGCAGCGCTTGGAATCAAGCGCGAGAGCCCGCGCCGTGCAGAATGGGCAAGAACGCCTACTTCTTCCCCAGCTGATTGAAGGCCACATCCTTGTCGACGCGGATGTCGGCCGGCAGCCCGAGCACGCGCTCGGCCACGATGTTGCGCAGAATCTCGTCGGTGCCGCCGGCGATGCGGAACCCTGCGCCGGCGATCCACTGGGCCTGGAAGCCCGCGGCGAAGGGCACGTCTTCCTTCATGACGCCGGCATGGCCCATCAGCTCCATGGCGAAGGCGCCCATGTCCTGCATCTTGGGCGCCGCCACGATCTTGATGATCGAGGATTCCGGTCCCGGGGTCTGGCCCTTGGAAAGCGCCGTCAGCGTGCGGTAGCGGGTGAGCTTCAGCCCCTGCTGCTGGACGTACCATTCGGCGATCTTGCCACGGACCTGCTGGTTGCGGATGGCCGGGCCGTCCTCGAGGTCGGTGTCGCGCGCCAGTTCCATCAACTCGTCGATGTCGAGGCCGCCCGAGGGCAGGCCGACCGCGAGCCGCTCGTTCATCAGCGTGGTGAGCGCGGCCTTCCAGCCCTCGCCGACCTTGCCCAGCCGCTGGCTGTCGGGGATGCGCACATCGGTGAAGAACACCTCGTTGAAGTTGGCGCCGCCCGACATCTGCTTGATCGGCCGCACATCCACGCCGGGAGTCTTCATGTCGAGGAAGAACATGGTGAGGCCGGCGTGCTTGGGCACGTTGGGATCGGTGCGCGTGATGACGATGCCGAAGTCGCAATAGTGCGCGCCCGACGTCCAGACCTTCTGGCCGTTGATCACCCAGCCCTCGCCGCCATCCGGCAACTTGACGGGCTCGGCCTTGGTGCGGATGCCGGCCACGTCCGATCCGGCGGCCGGCTCGGAGAAGAGCTGGCACCAGACTTCCTGGCCGTGCAGCGCGGGCTTCACGTAGCGCGCAAGCTGCTCGGGCTTGGCATAGGCCATCATGGTGGGGATGCACATGCCGAGGCCGATATCGAAGAAGCCGAGGGGCACGAGATAGTCGGCCTCCTCCTGCTGGTAGATCACCTGCAGGATCGGCGAGGCGCCGCGGCCGCCGAACTCCTTGGGCCAGGTGAGGCGGGCGTAGCCGGCCTTGGCTTTCTTGTCCTGCCACTCCTTGGCTTTCTTGAGCAGCTCGGGATCGTCGTTGCGCGCGCGGAAGCTCTGCTTGTCGTCGCTCTTGCGCGTGGCGTTGGCGTCGAGCCAGGTGCGGACTTCCTTGCGGAAGGCGGCTTCCTCGGGAGTGTCGTTGAAATCCATGTTCCTGCCCTCCTCTAGGCCGCGTTCTTCTGTTCGAGACGGCTCACCAGCTTGTCCTTCCACGCCATCGGCCCGCCGATCGACAGCGCCATCAGGCGCGAGCGGCGATAGTGGAACTGCGTGTCGGCCTCCCAGGTGAAGCCGATGCCGCCGTGCGTCTGGATGTTCTCCTTGGCGGCGAAATCGTAGGCGTCGGTGGCGGCAATGCGCGCCGCCGCGGCGGCGAGCGCGAGATCGGCGCCGCCCTCGGTCAGCATCATGGCGCCGTAGTAGGCGTTGGATCGCGCCAGCTCGAGCTTGACGTAGCAGTCCGCGAGCTTGTGCTTGATCGCCTGGTAGGAGCCGATGGCGCGGCCGAAGGCCTGGCGCTGGAGTGCGTAGTCGCGCGCCATCCACATCGCGGCCTCGGCGCCGCCGACCTGGGCGAAGGCGAAATAGACCGCCGCCGCGTCGTAAAGCCTCTCGAGCGTCTGCCAACCCGCGCCCTCGCCGCCCAGCAGCTCGGCCATGGCATCGGTGAAGGTGATCTCGGCGTGCTTGCGGGCAGGATCGATCGTGTCGATGCGCTTCTTCGCGACGGCGGCCTGCCTGAGGTCGACGATGACCAGCGACACCGCGCGATCCCCTGTTCCGCCGGTGTTGGCGAGGACGATCGCGAAGGTCGCGGCCTCGCCGTCGGTTACCGGCACTTTCCGGCCGTTGAGGCGGCCGTTTCCAAAGGTCGTGCGGATGGAGCGCGGCTTGGGCGGCTGCGGACCCTCGGCAATGGCCAAAGTGCCGATCGCCTGGCCCGACGCCAGCTCGGTCAGCCATTTCTTCTTCTGCGCCTCCGAGCCCGCGAGCTTCAGCGCTTCGGTGGCCAGCACGACGGAAGTGTCGAACGGCACAGGTGCCGCCGCACGGCCGATCTCCTCGGCCACGACGCAGACTTCGAGCGGCGAGAGACCCGATCCGCCGTAGGCCTCGGGAATCCCGATACCGGGCACGCCGAGATCGACGAGGCCCTTCCAGACGTCGTCGGCATGGGTTTCGGTGCCGTCGAGCACGCGCCGGACGACTTTCGTCGGGCACTTGTCGGTGAGGAATTTGCGAACCTGCTCCTTGAGCAGTTTCTGATCGTCGGAAAAATCGAAGTTCATGATGACGAACCCTAGCAAGGCTTGCCGGTTCGGGGAACGGTTCTTGGTTCCGTCAGGCGGGCCGGGAGATGTGCTAGGCTGGGCGTCATGGACACACCTCAGATCACCGACTGGCACGCCCACGTCTACTTCGACCCGGCCTCGCGCGATGCCGCCTGGACGCTACGCGAACGCATCGAAAAAGCCTTCCCGATCGAGATGGGCCGCTTCCACGAAAAGCCGGTCGGCCCGCATCCCCGCTTCAGCTATCAGGTCGCGTTCAAGAACGACCAGCTCGCACCTCTGCTGTCGTGGCTGACACTCAACCGCGGCGATCTCACGGTGTTCATCCATCCCAACACCGAGCACGATCTGGAAGACCATCGCGACCGCGCGATATGGATGGGCCAGCAGGTGCCGCTGATCCTCGACATCTTCAAGAAGAAGGACTGACTCCATGGATTCGTTGTTGCCGCTCGCCAAGAAAGTCGGCGAGAAACTGAAAGCCCGCAAGGAAACGATCGGCGTGTCGGAGTCCTCGGCCGGCGGACTCATTTCCGCCGTGCTGCTGGCGGTGCCCGGCGCATCGGCCTACTTCATGGGCGGCGCCGTGGTCTATACGCGCCCGGCGGGTGACGCTTTCCTCGCGGTGCCGCGCGAAAGGCGCGCCGGCGTGCGCTCCTCCTCGGAGCCGTGGGCGCTGCTGGCGGCCGAGCATGTGCGCGAGCGGTTGAAGACGACCTGGGGGCTGGCCGAGACCGGCGCGTCGGGACCGACCGGCAATTCCTACGGCGATCCGGCGGGTCACACCTGCGTGGCCGTCGTTGGTCCCAAGGGCAGCATGGCGCGCACCCTGCGCACCGGCTCGGCCGATCGCGTCGCCAACATGCGCGCCTTCGCGGCCGAAGCGCTCAAGCTGATGGACGAGCAACTGTCGTAGAGTTATTTCTACCTTAAGTTGATAAAAGCCCCCAAACTGCCTAGGCTTGATAGATCTACCTGGGGAGGAAAGCTTGCATAAGCAACTATCGAGTGCTGCAATCATCGCCGGATCTCTGATGCTGACCGGTTGCGCAGCACAGCTATCGGCGATTCTCAATCGCGACCTGCGTACCGACACCATAACGGTTACTGATCTGGAGAAACAACGGGTCAGAACTTACATGACCGTTTCTGTGCCCGGAGAGCGGCGATTGACTTTTTTTGCTCCAGACGGGCGCGTCTGTCCTGAAAATTTTCCTGACGTCGGTCGCTCCACTGAAGCGAAAAGCACTATCGACTTGCCCATCGCTACGCCTGCGTCGGCGGGAGTGATAAAGGTCGACGACGCAATCAAGACAGCGCTGCTGAAGACGAACGATCGAACTGAATCCGCAGACATGATTGGCCGTCTTGGTGCGATCATCTGCATGGCCTACCTCAACCATGCGATAGACGAGAAAGAATACGGCAAGCTCGTTACCCTCCTGGTAACCGGCTCAGTCGATCGACTCAAGAAGGGCTCACACACGGTAAATGTGACCAAGTAGTTCAACGCTAACCGGCGCTGAACACTCCGCAACATAGTTTACACTGCGGGCTCGTTACGCTGCGGCCGTCCGCCGGCGGTGATGCCGCCGTCGATCACCAGCTCCCGGCCATGTAGTTGGCGGCCTCGGTGCAGAGGAACAGTACGCCGTTGGCGATGTCCTGCGCCTCGCCGACACGGGCGATCGGCGAGGCGAGTGCTGCCCGCTCGCGCGGGTCGATCGGCGCATTGCGGCGGTTGCCCTCGGCGCCGGTCGGGATCTTGCCCCAGATCGGCGTGGCGATGATGCCGGGATGCACCGAGTTGCAGCGGATGTTGTCGTGGGCGTGTTCGAGCGCCACCGACTTGGCGAGCAGCCGCACGCCGCCCTTGGTCGCCGAATAGGCGGCCAAGCCCGGCGCGCCGCGCAGGCCCGCGATCGACGACATCAGCACCAGCGAACCGCCACCCGCGCGCTTCATTGCCGGGATGGCGTGCTTGATCGAGAGGAACACGCCGTCGAGGTTAATCGCCTGCTGGCGCTGCCAGTCGGCCAGGGTCATCTCGGCGATCGGCGCCATGATGCCGATGCCGGCATTGGCCACCATGATGTCGAGGCGGCCGAAGCGCTTCTCGGCCTCGGCGATGATGCCAGGCCAGCCGGCCTCGTCGCGCACGTCGTGCTTCAGCCAGGCCGCCTTGCCGCCCGCCTTCGAGATGCGGGCGACGACGTCCTTGCCGAGCGCATCGTCGATGTCGGTGATGAGGACCGCCGCACCCTCGCGGGCCAGCGTCTCAGCACCGGCCTCGCCGATGCCGGAAGCGCCGCCGGTGACGACGGCGACCTTACCCGTGACCTGTCCCATGGGGGTCTTAGCGGCCCTTCCAGTTGCCGGGCCGCTTCTCGGCGTAGGACTTCACGCCTTCCTTGAAGTCCTCGGTCTTGCGCGTCCAGTCCTGCTCGGTGAGTTCGCGCTCGGTGGCGATCTCGGCGCCATCGGCGAAGCCGCGGCGCATGGTCTCGCGAGTCGACATCACGGCGAGCGGCGCGCTCTCGGCGATCTCCTTGGCGAGATCGATCGCGGCCTTGCGCACGTCGGCCTGCGGTACCAGCACATCGGCCATGCCCCAGGCGACAGCTTCCTCGCCGCCGATGCGACGGCCCGTATAGAACATCAGGTTCGCCTTCTGCTGGCCGATCAGGCGCGGCAGGGTGAAGGTGAGCGAGAAGCCGGGATGGAAACCCAACCGCGTGAAGTTGGCGGCGAAGCGGCCTTCGGCGCAGGTGACGCGGAAGTCGGGCATCAGGGCGAGGCCGAGGCCGCCGCCGATCGCCGGTCCCTGGATCGCGCCAACGCTCGGCTTCTTGGAGCGGAACAGGCGGGTCGCCTCCTTGTAGAGATGCTTGCCGCTCTCGGCCGCGCCGGTCTGCGGACGGTTGGCGAAATCGGCGCCGGCGCAGAACGACTTGCCCTGCGCGCAGAGCACATAGGCGCGGATGTTGTTGTCCCGGTCGAACGCCTCGAAGGCATCGGCGATCTGGTTGATCAGCGAATTGTCGAAGAAGTTGTGCGGCGGACGCTGGATCTCGACGATGCCAACGGCGCCGTCGGTGCTGATTCCGATGTCCTTGGTGGCGCTCATACGTTTTCTCCCCGGTTAGAACTGTCTAGCTTGAGCGCGATATTGCCCCGCCCGTGGGGCATCCGTCGATATGAGAGGACAAAGAATGTCGCAAAGCGAACAACGCGCACTCGTACTGGGCGGCGGCACCATGGGCGTGGGCATCATCGCGATGTTCCTGGGTGGCGGCTGGAAGGTGGACGTGGTCTCGCGCTCCGCCTCGACACGCGATGCGTTGCCGGCGGCCACTGCCAAGGCGCTGGCGGCAATGGGCAAGCCCACCGACACATCGGGCCTCGCCACCTTTGCGACCTTGCCCGAAGCGCCGTGGCCCAGAATCGATCTGGTCGTCGAGACCGTGACCGAGGACCTGGCGCTAAAACAGCAGATCTTCGCCGACATGGAGACGCTCGCGCGACCCGACTGCGCGCTCACCTCGAACTCCTCGAGCTTCCCGATCAGCGAGATCGCCAAGGGTCTGAAGACGCAAGGGCGCATGATGGGTCTGCACTTCTTCATGCCTGCCCACTTGATCCCGCTGGTCGAGGTCGTGCGCTCCGTCCACACCGACATCCCGACCGCAGAAAAAGTCGGCGCGATCATGAGTTCGCTCGGCAAGCGGCCGGTGCAGGTGAAGAAGGACGTGATCGGCTTCCTCGGCAACCGCATCCAGGGCGCGCTGATGCGCGAGGCGCTGTGGCTGATCGAGCAGGGCGTCGCGAGCCCCGAGGATATCGACGCCACGGTGCGGCTGTCGTTCGGCTTCCGCTACGCCGCCGCCGGCCCGATCATGCAGAAGGAGCATTCGGGTTGGGACACGACCTGCGCGGTGGCCAAGATCATCTGGCCCGACCTCACCAACGCCGACGGTCCGCCGCCCGTGCTTCAGCGCAACGTCGACGAGGGCCGCATCGGCTTCAAGACCAAGGGCGGGTTCTTCCCGTGGAACGACGAGTCCATCGCAAAAGAGCGCGCCCGATATGAGCGCGCTCTCCGCAAGTGTCTGGAAATCTTCCGCGAGGAAGGGATCGTTTAACCGTCGCTTGGTTACAAGCGACTAAGCGGCACGACCCCGGCCGCCGAAGCGACGGGCGCCGCCATTCGAACGGGGGCGGTCACCCTGGGGACGATCACCATGAGGGCGGTCACCACGCGGCGGACCGTTCGGACGATCGCCGAAGGAACGCGGACGGTCGCCCTGCGGCCGGTCACCGTGGGGACGATCACCCTGGGAGCGGTCGCCTTGCGGACGCTCGAAGCGGGGGCGATCGCCGTGCGGGCGATCACCTTGGGGGCGGTCACCTTGAGGACGATCGCCTTGCGGACGATCGCGGAAATCACCCCGCGACCACTGGCGCTCGCCATGGGGACGATCACCATGCGGGCGGGGCCCACGCGGCGGGCCGTTGGGACGATCACCACCATGTCCGCCGCCAAACGACCGCGGACGGTCGCCGAAGGAACGCGGACGGCCCGGCCCACCGGGACCGCGGCCGCGCGGACGCTCGTCGCGGCTGCGCTCGTCACGATCATCGCGATCGTCGCGGGTGCGTGCCACCACCGGCATGACCGGCATGTCCTCGTTGGCCGGTGTCGCCACGACGGCGATCGGCTGACGGGTGAGCTTCTCGATGCTGCGCAGTTGGCCACGCTCGCTCGAGTCGCAGAACGACACGGCGATGCCCGAGGCGCCGGCGCGCGCGGTGCGGCCGATGCGATGGACGTAGCTCTCGGCGTCGGCCGGCAGCTCGTAGTTGATGACGTGGGTCACGCCCTGCACATCGATGCCGCGCGAGGCGAGATCGGTGGCGACCAGCACGCGGGCCTTGCCGCGGCTGAAATTGTCGAGCGCCTTCTGGCGGGCGTTCTGCGACTTGTTGCCGTGGATCGCCTCGGAGCGCACGCCGCGGTCTTCGAGCGCCTCGGCGACACGGTTGGCGCCGCGCTTGGTGCGGGTGAACACGATCACGCGCTCGAGCGCCGCATCGGACAGCAGATGGCTCAGCAGCTGGCGCTTGCTGGAAGCGTTCACGTAGTAGACGCGCTGCTCGATCTTCTCGATCGGCTTGCCCTGGGCCGCGATCTCGACGCGTTCCGGGTTCTTCAGGATCTCCGAGGAGAGCTTGGCGATGTCGTTCGGCATGGTGGCCGAGAACAGCAGCGTCTGGCGGTTCTTGGAGACCGAGCCGGCGATGCGGCGCACGTCCTTGATGAAGCCCATGTCGAACATGCGATCGGCTTCGTCGAGCACGAAGAAGGTGACGTTGCCGAGCTTCACGTTGCCGCGCTCGACCAGGTCGAGCAGACGGCCGGGCGTGGCGATCAGAATGTCGACGCCGCGCGCCAGCGTCTCGATCTGGCGGCCGTAGCCCAGACCGCCGACGACGGTGCACAGACGCAGGCCGAGGCCGCGACCGTAGGTGTCGAAGCTGCGCGCGATCTGCACGGCAAGCTCGCGGGTCGGCGCCAGCACGAGCGCACGCGGGCTCTTCGGCTGGGCGCGCTCGTTGGACGCGGCAAGCAGCTGCAGGACGGGCAGCGCGAAGGCCGCCGTCTTGCCGGTGCCGGTCTGGGCGATGCCCAGCACGTCGCGGCCCTTGAGCAGTGCCGGAATGGTGCGCGCCTGGATCGGCGTGGGGGTGGTGTACTTGGCTCCGTGCAGGGCACGCAGCAACGGATCGGACAGGCCGAGATCCGCAAACGAAACTTCACTCACTTGAAAATAGTCCTTCTCGCCGCCCACCGTGCCTTTCGGGCACGCGTATGTTGGGCGGCTTTTGGCCCGTTCCCGCGCGCGGCTGGGACGGCTCTTGCTTTGGGGATTGTCTCGGGATGAAGCGCCGTCACAAGAAATGGGGCGCGTCGCGCGATCGCGAGAAACCTTGATCAGCCCACGAAGTAGCGGACTGGCGCGGTTATGATGGTGCAACGCAGCGAAGTCAAGCGGCGAAACTGTGGCATGGCCAGCGCCCGGAGGCAGCCATAGGATCGGTTTGACCAAGACATCGAGGAACGTGGCCAGATGGAATTCGGCGTTCTCTTCACTTCGCATCCCAATCCGAAGGAAGAGCCCTACCCGCATCGCGACGTGCACAAGCGCACGACCGAGGAAATCCTGGAGGCCGAGCGGTTGGGCTACGACACCGCCTGGATCGCCGAGCACCACTTCTCGACCGGCTACGGCATCATGCCGGACTGCTTCGCCTACATGGCCTATCTCGCGGCCAAGACCAGCCGTATCAAGCTCGCCGCCGGCGTGATCACGTTGCCGCTCTACGACCCGATCCGTGTCGTCGAGAACACCAGCTTCGTCGATATCCTGTCCAATGGCCGCGTCATGCTGGGCATCGGCTCGGGCTACCGGCCCTACGAGTTCGTGGGACTGGGCAAGGATTTCGACGGCCGCCGCGACATGGTCGAGGAGGCGGTCGGCCTGATGTTCGACGCCTTCCACCGCCGTCGCTACGACCACACGGGCAAGTACTTCAGCGGCACCGTCGTCGAGCCCTACGAGATGCTGCCGCAACCGATGCTGATGCCGCATCCGCCGCTCTTCATGGCCGGTGGCACCGACCGCTCGATCGGCTACTGCGGGCGCAACGGCTTCGGTCTGATGCTCTCGACCTTGCCCGGCGTCGACACGCTGGCGGCGCAGACCTCGCTTTACAAGCGCGAGCTGGCGAAGGCCTCGGCCGAGCGTGCCAAAAATCCGGCGGCCGGCCAGATCGATATCGCGCGCTGGGTCTACATCGCCGACACCGACGCCCAGGCACGCGCCGATACCGAGGAGGCGATCGTGCGCCACATCGCCCATTTCGGCGGCACCGGCACGGCGGGCTATCTCGGCGCGGTGTCCGAGAAGGGCAGCGCGCTCAGCTACGACGACCTGCTCCACACCACGCTGCTGCACGGCTCGGCGGAAACGGTGATCGCCCGGTTGCGCGAAATGCAGGCGCGTACCGGCATGACCTCGCTGCTGCTGCACTATCCGCCCTACTACGGGCGCGAGAAGGCGATGAAGAGCCTGAAGCTTTTCGCCGAACGCGTGATCCCCGCCTTGCGTCGCCCGGCGCAGCGCGTCGCTGCCGCGGAATGAGGTCAACCGCAGCGCGCAACAGCACCTCGCTCGGCGCCCTCTACACCATGTTCGCTATGCTGGGCTTCGCCGGCATGGACGCCATCTCCAAGTGGATCGTCGTCGACTATGCGATCGGCCAGATGATGTGGATCCGCTACGCCATCTTCTGCCTCTTTGCCTGGTTCGTCGTCCGCCGCCGCGGCCTGTTGACGGCGGCGCGCACGCAGCGTCCCTGGCTGCAGGGCGGCCGCTCGTTGCTGGCGGTGGTGGAAAGCGCCGTCTTCGTCCTGGCCTTCCTCTATCTGCCGCTGGCCGACACCCACGCCGTCGCCGCCACCTCGCCGCTGATCGTGATCGCACTGGGCGCGCTCTTCCTCGGCGAACGAGCCGGCGTCGCCCGCTGGCTGGCGGTGGCCGTGGCCTTCGTCGGCATGCTGATGATCGTACGCCCCGGCCTCAGGGACCTCGACTGGCCAATGCTGCTGCCGCTGCTCGGCGCCCTGCTGTGGGCCGCCTACCAGGTGCTGGTGCGGCTCTGCTCGCGCACCGACTCGCCGGACACGACGCTGGTATGGTCGGCTTTCGTGGCCTTCGGCGCCACCACCCTGGTCGGGCCGTGGCAGTGGCTCTGGCCGGACGCGATGGGCTGGATCCTGCTGATCGCCATCGCCTTGCTGGGCGCACTCGCGCACTACGCGCTGATCAAGGCGCTCGACCATGCCGAGGCCGGGGCGGTGCAGCCCTACAGCTATACGCTGCTGGTCTGGGCCGCCGTCCTGGGCGCCTTGGTTTTCGGCGACATTCCCGACCATTGGACCATCGCAGGCGCGGCCGTCATCGTGGCGAGCGGCCTCTACACTTGGCACCACGACCGCCGCGCGACCCAGCGAACGATCCCAAAGGCAATTCCCTGACAATTCAATGTATTAAGCGAATCCCGGGCCATACCGGCCGCAACGATATTCCGCATCGGAGGTGCGATAAGGACATTGAATTGATCGCCTCCGAGCCTTATTTCCTAGGTGCCCGACGGGGCACTCGAATTGCCGCCGCACCCCTGTTTACGCCGGCTAAATAGCTGATCGCCAACACCGGTACGTCTTCACCCTGCGCCAGACTGCTTGTTCTGCGCGCCACACGTCGATTGGACCGGTAGTTTCATGGACGGCGACCTCAGCGCACGACGCGGCAGCCAGCCCACGCTGGCGCCAACGCCGACGCACAACGCCAACCTGCCCTTCCGCCGCGGCGGCTTCGCCAGCCTCTGCGAGGCGCTCGACTACGCGGCCTGGGGCGAGACCGGTCTCAACTTTTTCGAGGCGCGCGGCCGGTTGCTCGGCAGCCTGCCCTATCGCGATCTCCAGACGCAGGCCCAGACCTTCGCACGCCGCCTGATCGGCGCCGGCATCGCGCGCGGCGAGCGCCTGCTGATCGTCGCCGATACCTGGCCGGGCTTCTGCGTCGCTTTCTTCGGCGCCCAGTACGCCGGCGTCCTGCCCGTGCCGGTGGCTGTCCCGGTCGGCCTCGGCGCCAAGGCGAGCTACATCGAACAGCTCGGCCGGCAGATCGTGGCGTCGGGTGCCGTCGGCGTCGTCGCCCCCGACGAACTCGCGGCCTATGCCGTGACCGCGGCACGAGGCACCACCGCCCGCCTCTCCGGATCGATGGCGACATTCGAGGCCCTGCCCGAGCCTGCGGTCGAGCTGCGGCCGCTGTTGGCCGGGGAGCAGTGCTACGTGCAGTTCTCCTCGGGCAGCACGCGCGCGCCGATGGGCATCGACATCCGCCAGGACCGGCTGATGGCCAACATCGACGGCTCGATCGCGCGGCAGGAGCTGAACGAGGACGATTCCGGCGTGAGCTGGCTGCCGCTCTATCACGACATGGGATTGATCGGCTTCATCCTGGCGCCGATGTGCGCGCAGCGCAGCGTCGATCTCCTGGCGCCGCGCGACTTTGCACGCCGGCCGACGCAGTGGCTGTCGCTGATCTCGCGTCGCCGCGCCACCATCACCTACAGCCCGAGCTTCGGCTACGATCTCGTCGCGCGCCGCGCGCAGACGCAGATGCCCGCCGGCCTCGACCTGTCGTGCCTGAAACTGGCCGGCATCGGCGCCGACCTGATCCAGGCGCCGGTGCTGCAGCGCTTTGCCGACACTTTTGCCGCCGTGGGCTTCGATGCCCGCGCCTTCATGCCGAGCTACGGCATGGCCGAGCTTTGCGTGGGCCTGAGCTTCGGGCCCCGCTTCGGCGGCTTCAGGATCGACACGGTCGGCAAGCGCGACTTCGTCTCCTGCGGCCAGCCCATGGCCGGCCATCGCGTCGAGATCCGCGACGAGAGCGGCGCCTCGGTGCAGGAGCGGCAAATCGGTCGTCTGTTCGTCGAGGGACCGAGCGTCATGCCGGGATACATCGACGAGCCAGAGGCGACGGCGCGCGTCCTCAAGAACGGCTGGCTCGATACCGGCGACCTCGGCTACTGGAGCGACGGCGAGATCGTGGTGACCGGGCGCGCCAAGGACCTGATCATCGTCAACGGCCGCAACATCTGGCCGCAGGACATCGAATGGGCCATCGAGGCCCTGCCGCGTCTGCGCCAGGGCGATGCCTGTGCCTTCTCCGTCGAGTCGGGGGCGGGCGAGGAAGTGGTGGTCCTCGTGCAGAGCTACGTCGGCGATGCCGACGAGCTCGAGGCGCTGATCGGCAGCATCCGCCAGACGGTCAAGGAAACCGCCGGCGTCGACTGCCGCATCGAGCTGATTTCGCGCAAGTTCGGGCTGCCGCTCACCTCGTCGGGCAAGCTCTCGCGCACCCACGCCAAGGCGAAGTTCATCGCCGGCGGCTACACGGTGCCGGCCGCCGCCGACTGAACGCAGCTCTCCGCACGCCGGAGAGCTGGAGTTTGTCACACCCCGGTGTCACACCAAGTTGAGACAAATGTCGTGACACAGGCCGAGCGCCACCTGTGGCATCGCGGGAATCCGACCCTGTGGCCCCGCCTCGGGCAGCCACAGAAGACCGTCGCAATTCAGTCCTCGGACGCGTTTTTCGCGCCTCGGTCCACTCCACTGCCGGACGGATCGTCGGCGGGAGCGTCCTTGTGCTTGCTACTCACGGCTCGGTACTTGGGTACAGACTACCCGGTAAAGGCCGCGGGACCTCCCCTCATCCTCCAGGGATCGTACCCGGCGGGCGCGCCGGGCGGGGCATGGCCAAAGGCAAGGCCAACGCGGATTAAGCGTCAGCCCGACAAAATCCGTAGCAGATTCCTGCTGAACCTGCAACTTTCATTCTCTCGCATCTCCGTGAGCGGATGCTGGCAGTGCATGCACTCGACTCGCCCTAGCGCGGCCACTGCCTGAGCGCCACGAGGCCGCCGTCGATCGGCAGCAGGATGCCCGTCACCCAGCGCGATTCGTCCGAGGCGAGGTAGACCGCGCCGTGGGCGATGTCCCAGGCCGTGCCTTCGGTCTTCATCGGCACCAGGTTCTTGCGCCGCTCCCGCGCCTCGGCGCCGAGATGAGCCACCATCGGCGTGTGCACCGAGCCCACGACGATGCAGTTGGCGCGAATGTTCTCGGTCGCGTAGTCGGCCGCCACCGACAGGGTGAAGCCGTGCAGGCCGGCCTTGGCCGTCGCATAGGCCACCGCGCCCGCGCTGCCCATCAGGCCCAGCGCACCGGCGATCGACGACACCATGATGATCGACCCGCCGCCGCCTTCCTTCATGCGCGGCAGGCAGGCTTTGGTACAGAGCATCGTGGTGGTGAGGTTGGCCTCCAGCACCTTGTTCCAGGTTTCCAGCGTCACCGTCTCCGGCGTGCCGGGGCCGCCGATGCCGACATTGTTGTGCAGGATGTCGAGACGGCCGTATTTCTTCTGCGTGAACGCCGCCATCGCCTCGGCCGCATCGGCCTGGGCGACATCGCCCGCGAACACCGACGCCTCGCCGCCCTCGTCCTCGATCTGCTTCGCGAGCTTCTCCGCCCGCTCGGCGCTGCGGTTGACCAGCACGACCTTGGCGCCTTCGCGCGCAAACTGGATGGCCGTCGCCATGCCGTTGCCCACGCCCTCGCCGCGCGGCGCCGCGCCGGTCACCACCGCCACCTTGCCCATCAGACGTCCGGCCATGTTTTCTCTCCCGACAGAATGCTATTTCTTGCGTCCACCATAATAGGGAGCGCCGCACGATGGCCAGCACGAGCGAGACATATGAAGGTGGCTGCACCTGCCGTCAGGTGCGCTATCGCCTGAGTTCCAAGCCGATGTTTGTAAATTGCTGCCATTGTCGCTGGTGCCAGCGCCAGTCGGGCACGGCGTTCGCGCTCAATGCCATGATCGAAGCCGATCGGGTGGAACTCTTGGAGGGCGAAGTCGAGACGATCCTGACGCCGTCAGCCAGCGGCAAGGGCCAGAAGATCGCACGCTGCCCCAAGTGCCGCATTGCAGTGTGGAGCAACTATGTCGCCGTGGGCGATGCGATCCGCTTCGTGCGCGTAGGCTCACTCGATGAGCCCGACCGGGTGCCGCCGGATGTCCATATCCACACCGTGTCCAAGCAGCCGTGGGTCGTGCTGCCGCAAAACGTGCCGGTGTTCACCGCCTCCTACGATGCCACCACGCTATGGCCGAAGGAAAGCCTGGAGCGCCGGACGGCATTGATGGCCGCACGCGGCTAGTACCTCGTCACAGAGGTTTTGACTGATTGAATTTCGGTCACTTTAGGATGGGCAAGCTTTCGGGTGGGACGAGCAGTTCGATGCTGCGGGCGACGCCGGGCTGGCGTCGGAGCAGGCCGAGGC
>JAESGK010000237.1_pt1 | contig 35851 bp, 36 predicted proteins | sample 9269681 | NCBI WGS metagenome assembly JAESGK01 (sample SAMN14515347, study PRJNA621673) | algae metagenome | isolation source: Timaviella obliquedivisa GSE-PSE-MK23-08B and co-occurring heterotrophs from... | place: USA: Grand Staircase Escalante National Monument, Utah | collected 2006-08-15
GCATCGCGCCAGTCAGCGATGATCCCACCGTCAGCCTGCCCTTGGCGGCAGCCTGACCGATCCGGCGACAGCCCGGAGGTCGTCGTGAGCGACGATCAGCTACACCACGCATCGGGACACGATCGATCGCAATGGAACGCGAAACGACCGACAGGGCAGTCGATATGCTAGCGAAGACGATTCACAGTAACTTCAAGCGGCAACGCCGACCTGTCGTTGCGTATGATCGCGCTCGCTCGCGGCCTTGCTCCAACCAGCTACACCACCACCGGGGGCACGACCCCGTCCGGCTTAGGGGATGACCGGATCGCCTGGGAGATTGCGCGCTAGCCTTCGCGTTCCTTAAGCGGCTCTTCGTGATAGTTGCCCTGTCGCATCTGTTCCAGGCGCTGAGTCAGCAGATAAGTGGCCACATCATTCTCAGATTTGCCGAGAAGCGTATTGCGCGTCAGCCATCCCAAGTAGTCGTACAAGGGGCCGGAAATGCTCATCCGGAGTGGCTTGACGCCTGTTTTCTTCGGTGCGCCAGCCACTGTTAAACAATCCTCTGAGCGGCATTAAAATGTCGAAAATCGACATTAAAATGCCTTGTCATCAGAGTCGAATCTCGGCACCATATGGTCTAGGAAAAGATAAAGGGGCGGCCCCCTTAAGGACCGCCCCTGAAAGACCCGGACAGGAATCGAACCTGCGTCTCCGCACTTGCAAAGCTCCGGCGCATAACCATTCTGCCACCGGGTCACGAATTGGGGTCAGTCGAAAGGCTGGCCCCTTTTTCTTGCACCTACTATAGGCGCGACTCGGCTCCGGCTTCAATGAGACTTCCCCTCGGGGCAGACATTGCGATGTGCGGCCAGAACAAACCGCTACCAGCCCCAATATATTGTGGTTTTCGACTACTCGTGCGGTCGACGCGGCCAATCTAGATGTTGTTTGCAATAACGGGGATAGCGGGGGCAGTTTTGCCCAAACCCGTCTAGGGCTTAGGATCAAACAGGCGAAATTGCGGACGGCGGCACGATCAATGACGGAGATGTTGCTATTCATTGTGGGCGCCGAGGTCATCATCGGCGCATTGTTTGTTCTGGGTTACCTATTCCCCAATTCCTTCGTGCGTCGGCTGGCCGACCGGCTGGGAGATAAGTTAGCGGCAGGTATCGCTTTCGTAATCGTCGCCGCGCCATTTGTGTTGCTCTTGCTCGGCTGGATATTCCTGGGCGGGCGAACTTACCCGTAGTGACTAAGGCCGCTCAGCGGTCCCGGGTACGTCCCGGCATATCCCGGATGGCTAGGTGTGCTTCCTACATAATGCCGTTCATTTGCCGATGCAGAAATCGCGGAAGATGACGTCCAGAAGTTCCTCGACCCGCACCGTGCCGGTGATGCGGCCGATGGCGCGCAGCGCCAGCCGCAAATCCTCGGCGACCAGCGCGACCTCGGGCGCCACCAGCGCGCGGCCGAGGGCGGCATGGGCTTCGCCCAAGGCTTCGCGGTGACGCGCGCGGGTGAGCGGCGGCGCCGAGGCGCCGTCTTCCATCAGAAGACCGACCGAGCGTTCCAGGCGGGCCAGCAGTTCCGGCAGGCCGGCGCCGCTCCGGGCCGACAGCGGCACGATATCCGTCCCCTCCACGGCGGCGAGATCGACCTTGTTCACGACGACGATGTCGCGCGCCTCGTTCCAGTTCCCGATCGCAGCGATGAGCTCGCGGCGCGCGCCCTGCCACTCGCCCGAGGCATCGAGCACCAGCATGCGGAGATCGGCTTCGGCCGCGCGGGCGCGGGCGCGGCGCACGCCTTCCTGTTCGATGGCATCGCGCGATTCACGCAAGCCTGCCGTATCGGCCAGCACCACCGGCCAGCCGCCGAGATCGAGATGGACCTCGATCACGTCGCGCGTCGTGCCGGCGGTCTCCGACACGATGGCGGCGTCGCGGCGCGCGAGCAGATTGAGCAGCGAGGATTTGCCGGCGTTAGGCGGGCCGACGATGGCGATATGCACGCCCTCGCGCAGCCGCTCGCCGCGGCGGTCGTCCAGATGCGCGCCGATCTCGGTCTGCAGCTGCACGACGCCGTCGCGGACGTGGGCGGCGATGCCCGGGGGCAGATCCTCGTCGGGGAAATCGATCGCCGCTTCCAGATGGGCGAGCGTGGCGAGGCCCAGGGTGCGCCAGCCCTCGTAGAGCCGGTGCAGCGCGCCATCCATCTGCTGCAGCGCCAGGCGCCGCTGTTGCTCGGTTTCGGCGGCGACCAGGTCGGCGATGCCCTCGGCCTCGGTGAGGTCGAGCTTGCCGTGCTCGAAGGCGCGGCGGGTGAATTCGCCGGGCTCGGCCAGACGGCAAAGGCCGAGCTTGCCGATCGCCTCCAGTGCGGCGCCGACCACGGCGCGGCCGCCGTGCAGGTGCAGCTCGGCCATCATCTCGCCGGTCTCGCTGTTGGGCGCCTCGAACCACACCGCCAGGCCGCGGTCGATGGCCTCGCCGCTCAGCGGATCGTAGAGCGTGCGCACGACCATGCGGCGCGGTTCCGGCAGGGCGGGATCGCGCGCCGAATGACCGCGCTCGAAGGCGCGCGGCTCGGCGAGGAAGACCAGCACGTCGGGCGCCCTGGGCCCGCTCAGGCGAATGACCGAGAGGGCGCCCGGATGCGCCCGCGACGGCGTCGGCGTGCCCAGCGCATAGATGGTGGTGCCGTCCATCAGGTCCGCTTTTGCGGCGCCGGCGGGCGGGCCGGTGTCGGCGGCGGGGCGGGCGGCGGGCGGGCCATCACCTTGTCGGCGAGCTTCTCATAGAGATGCTCCGGGATCAGCCGCCGCTCGACCAGCTCGGTCTTGGCCTTGAACGGCCGCGCCCGGATGATGGCGTCGGCCCGGACCTCGCCGATGCCGTCGAGGGTCATCAGCTCGTCGCGGCTCGCGTTGTTGAGGTCGATCAGGTTGGCAGCCGGCGGCGGGGCGGAAGGCGGCGCCCCGCGCGTCTGCGCCATCGACGGCGCGGTGCACGCCAGCCACGCCAACACGATCAGTGAGACGATCCGAGCCATCGCGCGACTATCGCACGATCTCGTCCCAGGTGGCACAGGCGCGCTCGGCGAACGGCACTTTCCAGCGATGGCAGTTCGAGCGGTCGATCAGCTCGGCCGGCACCATGATCTCGGGGGGCACCGGTTTGCCCTCGAGGTGCCGCAGCATCGCGCGGGTAGCTATGGCGGCGATGTTGAAGGCGCTGAAATCGACGCTGGCCAGCATGCGGCCGTGCTCGATGTGGTCGATGGCGGCGGGCAGGCCGTTCACGCCTACCACCTCCGCCGTCCGTCCGGCATCGGCCAGTGCCTCCAGCGCCCCGAAAGCCATGACATCGTTGGCGGTCCAGACGCCGTCGATCTGCGGGTGCGCCGCCAGCAGCTCGGCCATCGCCTTTCGCGCAGGTGCTGCCTGGAGATAGCCGATGCGCGACCCCAGCAAGGCGACGCCGGGATTCTCCGCTACGGCACGCCGCAGGCCCACGGTCCGGTCTCGGGCGGTGCGCGCCGACGGCGTGCCGTCGAGGGCGACGATGCGGCCAGTTCCGGCCAAACCCAGAATCAGCGCATTGGCCGCCTTGTAGCCCACCGCGACATCGTCCGAGCCGACGAAGGTCAGCACCTTGCCCGGCATGCGGTTGATGAAGACCGCGACCGGAATGCCCGCCGCGGCGAACCGCGCCAGGTCTTCCTGCATCGCCACGTCGTCGGTCGGATTGAACAGGACGGCATCGGGCCGCGCCGCCAGCGCCTCGATCACCAGGGCCTTCTGCTCGCCGACATGGTCGGGCGTCTGCGGCACATAGTGAATGGTCCGGGCACCGGCTTCGGCGGCCAACCGGTCGGCAATCAGCCGGGCGGCGTCATAGGCCGGATTGACCCGGCTTTTCGTGAAAACGGCGAGGGTGGGTGGGACCATGGTCCCTATGTTAGACGAGCGCGGCCCTGTAGTATCCCGCCCGAAATGGCCAACCCCTACGATCATATCCCCGACCGCCGAAAGATCGTGCGCCGCCGCGCGCCCGAAGAGGCGTTGGGCGCGCTGGTCGAGGACCTGCCCCCGGGCGGCGAGCCGCCCCGGCCGCCGGTGCTGGCCCTGCTGCGCGACGCGCTCGCCAGGGGCCGAGCCGAGATCCGCCGCCGCTTCGAGGAGCCCGGCCCGCTGCGCAACGACGGGCCTGCCGTGCTGGCCGCCACCTCCTACCTGATGGACCAGATCGTCCGCGTCCTGTTCGATTTCGCCGACCGCTACGCCTATCCCGCGGCCAACCCGAGCGCCGCCGAGCGGCTGGGCGTGGTGGCCACCGGCGGCTATGGCCGCGGCGAGCTGGCGCCGCTTTCCGACCTCGATCTCCTGTTCCTGCGCCCCTACAAGCAGACGCCCAGGGGCGAGCAGATCGTCGAGTTCATGCTCTATCTGCTGTGGGACCTCGGCCTGAAGGTCGGCCACGCCACCCGCACGGTGGCCGAGAGCCTGCGCTACGCCGAGAACGACCACACGATCCGCACGGCGCTGCTCGAGATGCGCTACCTGTGGGGCGACCGCGACCTCTACGACGAGCTGCACAAGGGCTTCGCGCAGAAGTTCCATACCGGCGACGGCCGCGACTTCGTCGAGGCCAAGCTTGCCGAGCGCGACCAGCGCCACCAGCGCATGGGCGACTCGCGCTACGTCGTCGAACCCAACGTCAAGGAAGGCAAGGGCGGGTTGCGCGACCTGCACCTGCTGTTCTGGATCGCCAAGTATCTCTACCGCGTCGGCGAGCCCGGCGACCTCGTGGCAAAAGGCGTGCTCACCAAGGAAGAGGCCCGCCTGTTCGAGCGCGCCGAACGCTTCCTCACCACGGTGCGCTGCCACATCCATTATCTGACAGGCCGGATCGACGACCGCCTGTCGTTCGACCTGCAGCGCGAGATCGCCGAGCGGCTGGGCTACCACGACCGCCCGGGCAGCCGCGGCGTCGAACGCTTCACCAAACACTACTATCTCCACGCCAAGACGGTGGGCGATCTCACGCGCATCTTCGTGGCGGCGCTCGAAGACAGCCACAAGCGCAAGCCCAAGCTCGCGGCCCTGTGGCAGACGCTGCGACCGCGCCAGCTCGACGGCTTCAGGCTCGACGGCGAGCGGCTGGCGGTGGCGACGCCGGACGCGTTCACGAAGGATCCGGTGGCGATCCTGCGGCTGTTCCATGTGGCGCAGGAGAACGACCTCGATATCCATCCGGCGACGCTCCGGCTCATCACCCAGAACATCCGGTTGGTCGACAGGCTCAGGGCCGACCCCGAGGCCAATCGCCTGTTCATGGAGATGATGACGTCGCGGCACGACCCGGAGACGACGCTGCGCCGTCTCAACGAGGCCGGCGTGTTCGGCCGGTTCATTCCCGACTTCGGCCGCGTCGTCGCCCAGACGCAGCACGACATGTATCACACCTACACGGTCGACGAGCACACGATCCGGGCGATCGGCATCCTCTCGCGTATCGAGTCGGGCGAGTTGAAAGAAGACCACCCGCTGTCGGCCGACGTGGTGCACAAGGTGCTGTCGCGGCCGGTGCTCTATCTCGCGGTGCTGTTGCACGACATCGCCAAGGGCCGCGGTGGCGATCATTCGGTGCTGGGCGCCGATGTCGCGATGCAGGTCGGCCCGCGGCTCGGTCTCAGCGCCGCCGAGACCGAAACCGTGGCCTGGCTGGTGCGCCATCACCTCGCCATGTCGGGCACCGCCTTCCAGCGCGACCTGATGGACCCCAAGACCATCGAGAATTTCGCCGCCCTCGTTCAGTCGCCGGAGCGGTTGCGGCTGCTGCTGGTGCTGACGGTCTGCGACATCCGCGCCGTCGGCCCCAATGTCTGGAACGGCTGGAAGGCGGCGCTTCTGCGGCAGCTCTACAACGCCGCCGAGCAGGTCCTGTCGGGCGGCACCCTGGCCGGCGGCCGTGCCGACCGCATCCGCCAGATCCAGGCCGAGGTTGCTGCGCGCCTGGCGAGCTGGGCCGAGCAGGAGAAGGACGAGCATTTCGCGCGCGGCTACGCGCCCTACTGGCTGTCGTTCGACCCCGACACCTTGGCGCGCCAGGCCGAGCTGGTGCGCGGTGCCGAACGCGGCCGCCAGCCGCTGGCAATAGAGCACCGCGTCGATGCCGCGCGCTCCGTCACCGAAGTGACGATCTACACGCTCGACACCCACGGCCTGTTCGCCCGCCTGGCCGGCGCCATGGCGGTGAGCGGCGCCAACATCGTCGATGCCAAGATCTTTACGCTCGCCAACGGCATGGCGCTCGACACGTTCTGGATCCAGGACCTGGAAGGAAAGCCGTTCGACGATCCGCAGCGCCTGGCGCGGCTCGCCGCCCGAGTCGAGCTGGCGCTGTCCAATCGCCTGAATATCCAGCGCGAGCTCGACACCCAGCGCAACTCGTGGCCCAAGCGCGATCAGGTCTTCACCGTCCAGCCGCGCGTGCTGATCAACAACAACGCCTCGGACACTTTCACCGTGATCGAGGTCAACGGCCGCGACCGGCCGGGCTTCCTGCACATCGTGACGCGGGCGCTGACGCGTCTCAACCTGCAGATCGCCTCGGCCCACATCACCACCTACGGCGAGAGGGCCGTCGATGTGTTCTACGTCAAGGACCTGTTTGGCCTGAAGGTCGTGAACCAGGACAAGCTCAACCAGGTGGCCGAGGCCGTCGAGAAATCCATCCGCGACTTCGACACCCGCTTCGAGCCGCTGCCCAAAGCCGCGGAATAGATCGCCGAGGCGAATTCCGCTGCGGCCGCCAGTTTGCGCGGAGTCACGAAATGATCCGAAGCGAGCGCACGCGCGAGAAGTCCCGGTCGTGCGTGACGAGGGCGGCGGCATTGACCGCCAGCGCGCTCGCGACCTGGATGGCGTCGGCGAGTTTGAGGCGCAGCGAAGCCCGCAGCCGGGCAGCACTTTCCGCGATGTCGATGTTGAGATCGATGGGCAGCCACGACTCGAGAATGGTGCGGTAGCGGCGCGCCAGCACGTCGTCGTCCGCCCGGAGCGGACCCGCCAGCACTTCGGCGACCGTGATGGTGGACACGGCGAAGCGCAGTCTTCCCGAGGCATGCGCCTCGAACAAAGACAAGAAACGTGGCTTCAGCTTGGGATGGTCCTCGAGGAAGTAGATGATCGGCGCCGAATCCATCAGGAGCAGCACCTGATCCGGCAGATCGCCGATGTCTACCGCTCCCATTCGTCGCGCAGCCCGCGGAGGGTGCGGGCACTATCCTTGCCCCACAGCCCACGCCCCCAATCCGGCGAGAGGCAACAGCGACTCCTGGCGGTCCGAGGGGCGGTAGGCATCGATCGGCACCAGCGCCGCCACGGGCCGGCCGTGGCGCGAGATGATCGTGGAACGGCCCCGCTCCGCGGCCGCCAGAAGATCGGGAAGTTGATTGCGCGCTTCTTCTGCGCCCTTGCGCGACACCGTCGTCATGCCCTGCCTCACCGTCAACTGTGCGGTACCGTACAGGCGTTGGCGGAACTCGGCAAGGCGGCCGGAGTTCCCTACTCCGGCTTGAAGCCGGCTTCCTTCAGCAGCGCGGTGTTGGTTGCGACCTCTTCCTTGATGAAGGCCGCGAACTGCTTCGGGCCGCGCGCGGTCGGCACGATGCCGAGCGACGTGGTTCTCTCGATGAAGCCCTTGTCTTTCGAGACCTCGGCCATCGCCACGGCAAGCTTGTTCACGACATCGTCGGGCGTGTCCTTGGGGGCCCACGCGCCATACCAGGAACTGAGGTTGAAATCCTTCAGCCCGACCTCGTTCGTCGTCGGGATATTGGGCGCGAGCGGCGTGCGTTCCTTGGAAGTGACGAACACGCCCTTGGCGCGGCCCGAGGTGGCGAGCGGCAGCAGTGCCGTCCAGGGATCCATAAAGAGCTGCACGGCACCCGACATCAGGTCGGTATTGGCCGGCGCGGTGCCCTTGTAGAGGATGGTGTCGAGCGGCAGGCCGGTGCGCTTCAGGAACGCAAGCGTGGCGATGTGGCCGGCCGACCCGCCCGAAGACAGGGCGAAGAAATACTTCTTCGGCTCCTTGGCGATGGCCGCCATCATGCTCGCATAGTCGTTGCCCGGCACGTTGTTGTTGGCCAGCAGCACCAGCGGCGCCTCGCCCGCCTGGGCGATCGGACGGAAGTCGGTTTGCGCATCGTAGGGACAGCTCGGTACGACCGCTTTTCCCAGCACGAACAGGCTGGCGTTGAACAGCAGCGTGTAGCCGTCGGGGTCGGCGCGGCGGGCCGTGTCGGAACCCACGGTGCCCGAGGCGCCGCCGATGTTTTGGATCACGATCGACTGGCCGATCTTCTCGGACAGGTACTGCGCGGTGATTCGGCCGAGCCCGTCGGTACCGCCGCCCGGCGGGTAGGGCACGATCATCTTCAGCGGCTTGTTGGGGAACGCCCCCTGTCCAAGGGCAGGAGCCGCCAGCAACGAGGCGCCGGCGGCGCCCAGAACGGTTCTTCTGTTGATCATGGTTTCACCGAGATGGAGGAAGCGCAGGCCTTGCCGCCGGAGGCCTCGCAGATCGTGCGCACGACGCGGCGCGCCGTCACATCGGTGCACGGCGCACCGAGGGCTGTCGAAGTATCGAGATGCTGCTTCAGGGTCGCCTTCCCTCCCGGGCCGATCGGATGGAGCACACCCTCGCGGTAGGCCGATTTCAGTTCGACGGTGCGCTCCTGGCCGCTGCCCAGCGCCACCACGACATCGACCTGCAGATAGTCGATGGTCTCCGCCGACTTGTTCTCGACCACCAGACTCGGCACGCAATTGCCGAAGACCGTGGAGTCCGCGCCGCGCATGACATCGATGCCATTCGCCGCGTGTGCCGTCGAACCAGCAAAAATCAGACCAACTGCAATGAGATGAGCACGCATGACCGACCTCCTTGGTTGCCCGGTTAAGATTATTGCGTCTGCAGCCGTTGTTCGCGCCGCGTGGCCAGCATCTGCAGGATGGCCGCCGCCGTCTCCTCTATCGACCGTCGCGTGACGTCGATGGTCACCCACTTGCGCCGCGCGTAGAGGCGGCGGGCATCCTGGATCTCGCGCTGCACCTGTTCCATGTCGGTGTATTCGGTCTCGATCTCCTGCTGCAGCAGGCGCAGGCGATTGACCCGGATCTGCACCAGCCGCTCGGGATCGGTGATCAGGCCGACGATCAGCGGCCGTTTCGAATCCTCGAGTTCCTGCGGCGGCGGCACGGCAGGCACCAGCGGCACGTTGGCCGCGCGCACGCCGCGATTGGCGAGATAGACGCAGGTCGGTGTCTTGGAGGTCCGCGACGGGCCGACCAGGATGACGTCGGCGTCTTCCAGGTCGTGCGTCGACTGCCCGTCATCATGCGCCAGCGTGTAGTGCATGGCGTCGATGCGGTCGAAATAACCTTCGTCGAGCTGATGCTGGCGGCCGGGCCACTGCTCGCTCTTGGAATGGAAATGAACGGCCAGCACGCTCATTGCCTGGTCGAGCACGCCGACGCAGGGCAGTTGCAGCCGGCGACAATGGTCGCGGACGAGGTCGCGCAGTTCCTGGTCGACCAGCGTATAGAGAACGGGCCCGCGATCGCGCTCGACCGCCTGTACGACCTTTTCCATCTGACCGCGCGTTCGCACCAGAGACCAGACATGCTCCTGCACGAAGATGCCCTCGTATTGAACCAAGCAGGCACGCGCCACGCTGGACACCGTTTCGCCGGTGGAGTCGGACACGAGATGGACGTGAAAATTGCGATTCGCCACGGCATGTTTTACCCCACAGCGGAGCCGGGAGAAATGCGGGATTGGTGGCAAGGTCCCGGGGACAGTCGGCTCGATTGGCCAAAGTCGGCCGATTCGAGACCCGACTCGCCTTTGCCCTCCAGACTCCCATCCCTTGCGGACAGTCCGGGAGGAAAGGCCTGCGAGTCGGGAATCAGCCCACGCAACCACGTGGAATCAGCCTCAGCCGGTCCACAGCAGCCTGGGGAAAAGAGTCCAATAGGGCGCATCCCCACATGCCACAGGCCCTACTACTGCTACTACCTATTAAGACTAGAGTAAGAGGAAGCATGAGGGACAAGAGTTGAGCAGGCAGAAAGCAGCGGGCAAGTTTCTGCAGACACTGGCCGGGATGCGATTTCCGACGCCACCGATCTGGCTGATGCGTCAGGCCGGCCGCTACCTGCCGGAGTATCGCGCCGTCCGCGCCACGACCAAATCCTTCCTCGAATTCTGCTACACGCCGGATAAAGCCGTCGAAGTGACGCTGCAACCGATTCGCCGGTTCGGCTTCGATGCCTCGATCATCTTTTCCGACATCCTGGTCGTGCCCGATGCGCTCGGCCAGAAAGTCTGGTTCGAGGAGGGCGAGGGTCCGAAGCTCGAGGCGCTGACCGATCCCTCGCAGTTCGGCCGGCTGTCGCGGGCCCGCATCGCCGACCATCTGGCGCCGGTCTACGAGGCGATCCGCCAGACGCGGGAGGCGCTGCCGTCGGAAACGGCGCTCCTCGGTTTCGCCGGCGCGCCGTTCACGCTCGCCTGCTACATGATCGAAGGCAGCGGCAGCAAGGATTTCGCCAAGGTGAAGAAATGGGCCTATGCCCATCCCGAATCCTTCGGGCTGCTGATCGATCTGCTGGTCGATGCCGTGGTCGATCACCTCGCCTACCAGGTCGAGGCTGGCGCCGACGCCGTGCAGCTTTTCGATTCCTGGGCAGGCGTGCTGCCGGAGGAGCAGCTTTTCCACTGGTCGCTCGATCCCATGATGCGCATCGCCAAGGGGTTGCGCGAACGTCATCCCGGAATTCCGATCATCGCTTTTCCGCGCGCGGTGGGGCCGGCCATGCTGATGTACCGGCGGCCGGATACTTTCTCCGCGCTGTCGATCGATACCGGCATTGGCGCGCATTGGGCCGCCAAGGAATTGCAGCCGCACATCTGCCTGCAGGGCAATCTCGATCCGATCATGGTGGTGGCGGGCGGCCAGGCGATGGAGCGCGAGGCGATCCGCATCCTCGACAAGCTGGGACACGGATCCTTCGTGTTCAATCTCGGCCATGGCGTGGTGCCGCAGACGCCGCCCGACAACGTGGCGCGGCTGGTCGAGATCGTGCGCAACTGGAAGCCGGGCACACCGTGAAGATCGCCATCGTCCTGTTCAATCTCGGCGGACCGGATTCGCCCGAGGCCGTGCAGCCGTTTCTGAAGAACCTTTTCAGCGATCCCGCGATCATCTCGTTGCCGTCATTTCTGCGACTGCCTCTGGCGAACTTCATCGCCAGCCGTCGTGCCCCCAAGGCAAAGAAGATCTACGACCAAATCGGTGGTAGCTCGCCGATCCTCGGCCAGACCGAAGCGCAGGCGCGTGCGCTGGAGGAGGCGCTTGGAACTGAACACGAATGGCGCGGCTATGTCTGCATGCGCTACTGGCATCCGATGACCGAGACGGTGGTGCGCTCAGTCAAGCGCTTCGCCCCCGACCGCATCGTGTTGCTGCCGCTCTACCCGCAGTTCTCGACCGCCACGACCGACTCCTCGATGAAGGCATGGAAGGCCGCCGCCGAGGCAGCCAGGCTCGACGTCCCGACGCAAACCGTGTGCTGCTATCCCGACGAGCCGGGTTTCATCGCCGCCTCGGTCGATCTCGTGAAGCAGGGCCTCGCCGAAGCGGGTACCGGGCCGGTTCGCGTGCTGTTCTCCGCCCATGGGTTGCCGGAGAAAGTCATCAAGCGCGGCGATCCCTACCAGGTACAGGTCGAACGCACGGCCAAGGCGATTGCCGATCGGATCGGCGGTCTCGACTGGTCGGTCTGCTACCAGAGCCGGGTCGGCCCGCTGAAATGGATCGGACCCTCGACCGATGCCGAGATCCGGCGCGCCGGCGCCGACAAGTGCGCCGTCGTACTCTATCCGCTGGCCTTCGTGTCGGAACATTCCGAAACCCTGGTCGAACTCGACATCGACTACCGGCGTCTTGCGGAAGAGAGCGGGGTGACGGTCTACAAGCGCGTGCCGACGGTGGGCACGCATCCCAGCTTCATCGGCGGCCTCGCCGACCGCGTGCGGGCGGTGCTGTCGGGACCGCCGGTTGCCGTCTGCCACGGCGCCACGACGATGCCCTGCGGGCAGCAGCATCGCGGCTGTCCACTCATCGCCGGGGCCGTGTGATGTTCTACGATATCCTGAAAGCGCTCCACATCGTGGCGGTGATCGCCTGGATGGCAGGGCTGCTCTACCTGCCGCGGCTGTTCGTCTATCACGCCGACGCCGAGAAGGGTTCCAAGCAGAGCGAGACCTTCAAGATCATGGAGCGCCGTCTCGTCTATGCGATCATGGAGCCGGCCCAGGGCGCGGTCTGGATCCTGGGGCTGCTGCTGGCCTGGCGGGGCGATTGGTGGGCCTCGGGCTGGTTCCAGGCGAAGATCGTGCTGGTCCTGCTGCTGACCTGCGTGCACCACGTCTACGGGCGCTGGCGCAAGACCTTCGAGGCAGACCGAAACACGAGGCCTGCCAGCTATTATCGCTGGTGGAACGAGGTGCCGACGGTGTTGATGATCGCTATCGTATTCCTCGTAGTGCTGAAACCGTTTTAGGAAATCAGATGAACGTCGAGTTGAAGAGCGCCGAGTGGAAGGACCAGATCTTCGATGTCTTCCAGGACCACGACATCAAGCAGGTCTTTCACGTACCCGATGCCGGCCACGGCCGGCTGATCGAGCTCTGCCAGAAATCGAACTCGATCCGCACGCTGGCGCTCACCACCGAGGAGGAAGGCATCCCGCTCGCCGCCGGGGCGTGGCTGGGCGGCCAGCGGTCGGTGCTGCTGATGCAGAGTTCCGGCGTCGGCAACACCATCAATCTGATGGGCATGCCCAAGACGCTGCGCTTTCCGTTCCTGACCCTGGTCACGATGCGCGGCGACTACGGCGAGTTCAATTCGTGGCAATACCCGATGGGCCAGGCGACGCCCAAGGTCCTCGAGGCGATGGGCGTGCTGGTCTACTCCGTCGACAAGCCCGAGGAAGTGAAGGCGACCGTCGACGCCGCCGCGCGCTCGGCCTTCAACGGCGGCCAGTCGGTCGCTGTCCTGCTGCGGCAGAAGCTGCTCGGCATCAAGAATTTCGGGAAGAAGTAAAATGAGCAAAGCCACGCTCCAGCGCCGTCCGCTGGTGAAAAAGATCCTGGAAGGCGCCGACGACAATCTCCTGGTGATCGCGGGACTGGGCTCCGCCAACTGGGACGTGACCGAAGCGGGCGACCGGCCGCTCAACATGCCCCTGTGGGGCTCGATGGGGGCGCCGGTGCCGATGGGCCTGGGCCTGGCGCTCGCACAACCCAAGAAGCGCGTGCTGGTGATCACCGGCGACGGCGACATGCTGATGAGTCTCAGCTCCCTCGCCACGGTCGCTGCCCAGCACCCCGACAATCTCGCGATCGTCGTGCTCGACAACGAGAAGTTCGGCGAGACGGGCAATCAGGCGACGGCCACCGCTCCGCGCAACAACGGTCCGACCGATTCGGGCGCCGGCACCGACCTCGCGATGATCGCCAAGGGCTGTGGCATCGCCGACAGCGGCACCGTGCGCGAGGCGGGCGAGGTGGCGCAGCTGGTGAAGGACGCGCGCACCACGAAGGGGCCTGTGTTCCGGCTGGTCAAGGTGATGGTCGAGAAGCTCGAGTTCGTGATGCCGCCGCAGGACGGCGCGCATCTCAAGGACCGTTTCCGCCAGGCGCTGGGCATCGCGCCGACCTGAGAGGGGAACATGACCGACTACGCGCCCTTTCCCCTGATCGATCTCGCGGGCAGCCCGCACGAACGCGGCCGCACGCACGGCAAGGCCGCCGCCGACCGGCTGCGGCGCGGCGCCAGGATGTACGCCGAGTCGCTGCTCGCGAGTGGAGTCGACTGGAAGGAACTGGAGCGCCGCGCCGAGGCGATGGTCCCGGCGATCGAACATTTCGACCCGGCCTATGTCGAGGAAATGCGCGGCATCGCCGAGGGCGCCGGCGAGCCATTCGCCGCGGTCATGCTGATGAACGCCCGCACCGAAATGGTGGCGGCGGCACGCCGTCAGAAGGCGGCGCAGCATTTCCCCGACGGCTGCACGGCGGCGCTGGCGCTGCCCGAGGCGAGCGCCGATGGCGCGCTGCTGCACGGCCAGAACTGGGACTGGCGTGCCGAATGCGCGGAGACCGGCGTGGTGCTGCGCATCCGCCGCGACGATGGACCCGACATCCTCACCTTCACGGAGGCCGGCGGCCTCGCCCGCTCCGGCCTCAACTCGGCCGGCGTCGGCCTCACCGCCAATGCGCTCGAGTGCGACCGCGACTACCAGCGCGGCGCCGGCGTGCCGCTGCCCTTCATCCGGCGCAAGGTGCTGGAGGCGGCCGGCCTCGCGCACGCCGTCCAGACGATTGTGTCGACACCCAAGCCGGGCTCCAACCACATGGCCGTCAGTCACGCGACAGGAGAGGGCGTCGGCGAGGCCTTCGGCTTCGAATGTGCGCCCGACGAGACCTTCTGGCTGGCGCCCGATCGTGGCCTCTATGTTCATGCCAACCATTGGATCGCCGAGTCCGCGCGCGCCAAGGTCAAGGACACCGGCCTCGCCGAGACGCCTGATTCGATCTATCGCGACAAGCGCGTGCGCGACCAACTCTCCCCGAAGCGCGGCAAGCTCACGCTGGATGACTTGCGCGAGGCCTTCTTCGACAAGTGGGATTCGCCCTGGTCGGTGTGTCGGCCGCCGCGCCTGAATACGCGCGGCGTCATGACGGCGACCTCGGCGATGGTCCTGATGCGCCCCGGCGAGGGCCATCTGGAAGCCTGCCCGATGCCGGCGTTGAACAGGACTTTCACGACCTACACGCTGACGCCCGACAGGGTCGCGCAGAAGCAGGCAGCGGAGTAAGGCCTGCTGCCTCAGCGCACGCAGTAGTGCTCGTCGAGGAAACGCAGGAACATCAGACGAGCCTCGCCGCCGGCGCTCTTGAGGGTCTGTTCGACGGGGCCGCATTCGAAAGGGACCCACCCCTTTGGCGGGATGCGATGAAACAACACCGTCCGGCCATCGGAGCTGAAAAAGCTCCGAAACGCCAATGTCACCAGATACCAGTCATAGTCGGGGACGACGACATCGCGGACGTAGTCGTCGCCAGCCGCCCATTTGAAATAGATCCGCGTACCGAACGTTACGTTCTGTCGCGGAGGCCAGGGTTGCGACGTCGAGGCATCGACATCGATGACGCCGTTGCTGCTGCGCTGCTCGACGAACCGACCGAACAGGGTGAGATCGATCGCGTAGGAAAAGGCCGCGACGGTCATGATCGTCGCAAACAGCATCAGTGGTCGTCGCGCCCGCGCGAGCCACTCTCCGGGTGCGGCCAGTGCCAGCACGAGCGCCAAGGCCAGGGCATAGCCGCCGGTATGGCGCGCAAAGAGCCAAGTCAAAAGGCTTACGCCATTGGCGGCAAACCATATACCGAGCACCGCGACAACCATCTCGGCGCCAGGCGAAAGACGCCAGCGCAGTCGTGCTGCTGTAAGGCCGGGCGACACCAGGAGAAGCCAAAGCGCCGGCAGCACGGGAAAGAGCGCCATGGTCACGAGCATCCAAATCGGATCGACGTAGTCATAGCGATTGGTCGTAAGCGCATGGAGGATCGTCGGGTTGGTCGGTGACAGCATGGCGGAGGTCGCGGCGTAGCCCACAAGCAGCAGCAACGACATCGCCACGGCGGCACCTAGCGTTCGCCGCGGAGGTCCACGACCGAACAACGAAAGCGCACCGCCCACGGCCGCATAGGCAAGGCTCATCAGTGCCAGCGCCGCATGAACGAGGATCATGATCAACCCGAGCAGGAGCGTGCTCAGAATCAGCTGACGCATCGATCGCGCCGGATCGGCCGCCACTGCAACCCACATCAGCCAGAGGCCTGCTCCAAGGATCAATTCGGTCGGGAAATAGACCAGCACCAGCGCCGTCGCGAGGTAGAGCCGAGAGAACGTGCGATGCGGCTCGATTGCGCGGATTGTCGCCCACAGAAAAAGTGGCACCAAGAAATAGAGGAGATGCGCCACCGTAGCGTAGCTCGCCGGGCCAAGGTCGAGCGCCTCTCGCGCGGCCCAGGCAGGCCCGAAAGTCACGAGCATCGAAACGGTCCGCGCGGCCAGTTGGCCGAGGTAGAGGTCCCAAGCGTTGCCGAGCCAGCCGGCCGACAGTTGGACGCCGCCATCGTTCACCAACAGGCAGTTGTTCTAAGTGCCAAGGAATGCAATTACGGCAAAGGCCGCCAGGAGCGCGCCATCGCAACGGTCGAGCGACGTTTTCACCTTATCTGAACCAAGGCCGGCCAAACCCAAACGGGAACTTCGAGCCAATCTTACACGGCCTCGACAAATCATCTATAAGCCAGACCATGACCCAGCCAGCTCCCACGTCCGAATTCCGCGGCCGCATCTACAACGACATCACCGAGACGGTCGGCGCAACGCCGCTGGTGCGGTTGAACCGGCTTCCCAAGCGTGACGGCGTCAAAGCCGAGATTCTGGCCAAGCTGGAATTCTTCAACCCGCTCGCCTCGGTGAAGGACCGCATCGGCCTCGCCATGATCGACGCGGCCGAGAAGACCGGCAAGATCGTGCCGGGCGTCAGCACCCTGATCGAGCCGACGTCGGGCAATACCGGCATCGGGCTTGCCTTCGTCGCCGCCGCCCGCGGCTACAGCATCATCCTCACCATGCCCGATTCGATGTCGATCGAGCGGCGCAAGATGCTGGCCGTCCTGGGCGCCCGGCTCGAACTGACGCCGCGTGAGAAAGGCATCAACGGCGCCATCGCCCGCGCCGAGGAACTCCTGAAGACCATTCCCAACAGCTTCATGCCGCAGCAGTTCCAGAACCCGGCCAATCCCGCCGTGCACAAGCGGACCACGGCCGAGGAGATTTTCAAGGACACCGGCGGCAAGCTCGACTTCTTCGTGGCCGGCGTCGGCACCGGCGGCACCATCACCGGCGTTGGCCAGGCACTGAAGCCACGCCTGCCCGGTCTGAAAGTGGTGGCCGTCGAGCCGGCGGCCAGTCAGGTCCTTGCCGGCGGTACGCATTCGCCGCATCCCATCCAGGGCATCGGTGCCGGCATCATCCCCGACATTCTCGACCGTTCGGTGATCGACGAGATGATCGCCATCGACAATGACGCAGCCTTCAAGACGGCGCGCGACATGGCGGCACTCGAAGGCATTCCCGTCGGCATTTCCTCGGGCGCGGCGATGGCCGCCGCCTTGAAGATCGGCGCGCGGCCGGACAGCGCCGGCAAGCGCATCGTGGTGATCATCCCCTCGTTCGCCGAGCGCTACGTGAGCACGCCGCTGTTTGACGGGCTTTAGCCCGGATACCACGCCGGCTTGCGCTTCTCGCGGAAGCTGGCGAGGCCTTCGCCGGCCTCGGCGTGCTGGCGGGCGCGGGCATGTTCGTCGATCAGGTCGCGCAGCTCGCCCTCGTCGATGAAGGCACGGGCCGCCGCCATCGTCCTGAGCTTGGTGGCGGTCGTGGCACTGGGCGCGTTCATCAGCACCGCCTCGACGATCTTGCCGCCGGCCTCTTCCAGGCCACCGGGCGCACAGACCTCGTGCACCAGCCCCAGCCGGCGCGCCTCGTGGGCGCCGAACCGCTCGCCGGTGAGGGCGTAGCGCCGGACCTGGCGCACGCCCATCGCCCGGCAGAGCTGCGGCAGGATGACGCCCGCCATCAGGCCCCAGCGCGTCTCGGCGATGGAAAAGATCGCGTCTTCGCTGGCCACCACGACGTCGCAGGCCGCGGCGATGCCGGTGCCGCCGCCGAAGCAGCCGCCCTGGACGAGGGCGAGAGTCGGCACCGGCCTGGAAATGGCGGCCGTTGCCGCGCAGCACGACGAGACGCAGTCCCGCCTCGCGGCCGAGGGCGTCCATTGCGTTGTGCAGGCCCTGGATCAGGTCGCCGTCGTAAGCGTTGTTCACCTGCGGCCGGTTGAGCGTGACGTTGGCCACGCCTCGCCTGTCGATGGCCCAGAGAACCGTGTCGTTGCTCACCTCAATCGGCCTTCAGATAGCTGTCCTTGAGGGCGATCTTGCCGTCCTTCACCTCGTAGAGGTCGATGCCGTAGCGATCGAACGGCTTGCCGGCATGGTCGATGCCGGTGACGCGGAAGGTGCCGAACAGCGTGTCTCCGGCGCGATGGATGCGGGCCTCGGAATAGCGTGCCTCGCGATGTGCCCTGGACTTGTCGGCGAAGTGGGCACGCAGATCGTCCTTGCCCTTGAGCACGCGGCCGGCCGGCGCGCCGCCGGCATTCTGGCGCCATTCGAAATCGTCGGTGACGCAGGCCGCGATCTCCTCGGCATCGGCCTTGTTGAAGGCCTTGCCGAAGCGGCGGAACAGATCGTCGATGGCATCGGCCATGATTTCCTCCCAGGTTGCCGGCAGTAGACCATATTTTCGACTCATATCTCCCAGGGCGGCGGCGTGAATTTCTCGATGAGAAAATTCACGAAAGCGGGGACCTTGGGAGCGAGATGCCGGCGGTGCGGATAGACGGCGTGGATGGGCACCGGCTCGTCGGCCGAGAAGTCGCTCAACAGCGGCACCAGCGCGCCGTCGCGGATTGCCTGAGCCATGGTGAGGCGCGTCAGCCGCACGATGCCGATGCCCTGGAGGGCAAGCTGCATCTGCATCTCGCCCTCGCTGAGGGCGACCCGTCCCGCGACCTCGATCTCGCGGACCTCTCCGTCGATCCGGAACTGCCAGCGGTTGAGGTACGGCCGCTCGCGCGAGACGATGCAGTTGTGCCTGGCCAGTTCCTCGGGCCGCTGCGGCGTGCCGTGGCGCGCGAGGTAGGCGGGCGCGGCGCAGATCAGGCGTTTGTCCTCGCCGATCTTGCGCGCCATGAAGCTGGTGTCGGCCAGCCGACCGATGCGCAGGGCAATATCGATGCCCTCCTCGACCATGTCGATCACGCGGTCGGTCGGCAGCAGCTCGAGCTGCACCAGCGGGTGGCGTGCCATGAATTCGAGGATCACCGGGGCGAGTTGGTGCGTCGCGAAGGCGAGCGACGTGGTGACCCGCAGCAGGCCGTGCGGGGTGTCGCGCTGGCCCGAAATCTGATCCTCGATCGTCTCGATCTCGCTCACGATGCGCCGGGCGGCGGCATAGAACGCCTCGCCCTCGGCGGTGAGGTGAAGCGCCCGCGTCGTGCGCTGCAGCAGGCGGACGCCAAGCCGCGTTTCCAGCCGTGTCACCAGCTTGCTGACGGCCGAGGGCGAGAGCCCCAGGCCACCGGCAGCGGCGGAAAACCCTTTGGCATCGACGACCCGTACGAAGGCCGCCATTTCACTGGCATGATCGATCATTGCGTAATTAGTGACTAAAATTCATCAGTGTTCGTCAATATCTCCTGATTAAACCTCGGATCAAAGGGAATTATGTTCCTTTCAATCTGAAGGAGATATACATGTTCACGACTCCCTATCCCTCTACCCCCGAGTACCAGGCTTACATGGCGCGGGCTCACCGCCTCCGTGCGGCGGCCGTCGCCGGCCTGTTTCGCGACCTCGGCCGCTGGATTTCGAGCAGCTTCCCCGCCGGTTGGATTTCAGCCGCGGCACGCTGAACCGGTCGCAAGATCTCGCCGCTCGTAACCGCGCCGTGGCGGCCCTACGCCGGTTACAACCGTCTGGCCAAAAGACGCTCTACGAAGCTTGCGCCGCGCCCTCCGCCGAGGAGCGCTGGCGTGACCTCGGGGCGTTCTTTTCGAACCTGCCGCCAGATTTCGCTGCCGGTACGATCCGCTACGTCAACAATGCCGGTTTCCCTTGGAGGACCCGCTCGACGTTCTGCTGCTGCATTTCTTCAATCACCAGACCCATCACCGCGCCCAGATCCACACGCTGCTGTCCGGCTGGGCCACGTTCCGCCCTCGCTCGACCTGCACCGAGTGCTCAGGCTGAATCCGGCTTGAAGTCGGGCTTGATCTCCTGCTTGCGCCACTTGAAGCGCAGCTCCGAGAGGCCGGTGCAGATCACGTAGAACACCGGGGTGAAGATCAGGCCGAAGAGAGTGACGCCCAGCATGCCGGCGAACACCGCCGTACCCAGCGACTGGCGCATCTCGGCGCCGGCGCCCTCGCTGATGACCAGCGGCACCACGCCCAGGATGAAGGCTAGAGAGGTCATCAGGATAGGGCGCAGGCGGGTCTTGGCCGCGGTTACCGCGGCGTCGTAACGGCTCATGCCCTGCTCGTGCGCCTGCTTGGCGAACTCCACGATCAGGATGGCGTTCTTGGCCGCGAGCCCCACGAGCACCACCAAGCCGATCTCCACCAGAATGTTGCGGTCGAGGCCACGGATATTGACGCCGATCATGGCCGCCAGAACGCACATGGGCACGATCAGGATGACGGCGAGCGGCAGCAGCCAGCTCTCGTAGAGCGCCGCCAGCAGCAGGAACACGAACACCACGGCCAAGCCGAAGGCCAGGATAGCGGTGTTGCCGGCGAGCTTTTCCTGCAGCGCGATCTCCGTCCACTCGAAGCCGAAGCCCGAGGGCAGGACGCGCTCGGCCAGCGTTTCCATGGCGGCGATACCCTGACCCGACGAGAAACCGCGCTGCAGCCCGACCTGGACCTCCGCCGCAGGATAAAGATTGTAGCGCGCCACGCGGTAGGGGCCGGTCGTGTCCTGGAAGGTCGCGACCGAGCCGATCGGCACCATTTCGCCGCTCACGCTGCGCGTCTTGAGGTTGGCGACGTCGCGCAACGTCAGGCGATAGGGGTTGTCGGCCTGGGCGGTCACTCGGTAAGTGCGGCCGAGGATGTTGAAGTCGTTGACGAAGGCCGAGCCCATGTAGATCGACAGGGTCTGGAAGACGAAGCTGATCGGCACGCCGAGCTGCTCGGCCTTCGTGCGGTCGATGTCGGCATAGATCTGCGGCGTGCGCGTGCTGAACAGCGTGAAGGCCTGGGTGAGGCCGGGCGTCTGTCCGGCGGCGCCGGCCAGCGCCCAGGTGGCGCCCTCGAGCGCGGGCAGTCCGCGCGCGGCGCGGTCCTGGACATAACCCTTCAGACCGCCGCCGGTGCCGATGCCGGGCACGGAAGGAGGCTCGAGCACGAACACGAAGGCCTCGCGCAGGGCGAACATGCGTCCACGCAGGTCGGCCAGGATCATGTCCTTGGTAATGCCCGGTCGCTCGTCGAAGGGCTTCAGGGTGACGAAGATCACGCCGGTGTTCGGGGCGTTGGTGAAGGTGGCGCCGTCGAAGCCGACGAAGGCCACCGCATCCTTGACGCCGGGACGCGAGACGATGATGTCGGTCGCCTGGCGCACCAGCGCGTCGGCCCGCTCGAGCGTGGCACCGGCCGGCAACTGCATGGCCGCAATCAGGTAGGAGCGGTCGAGCTGCGGCACCAGACCGGTCGGCGTCGAGGCCAGTCGATTTTGCGTGAGCGCCAGCAGGCCGGCATAGATCACCAGCATGATGACGCCCTTGCGGATCAGGACGGCGGTCGAACGGCCGTAGAAATCCGCCAGCCATTCGAAGCCACGATTGAAACGACCGAAGAACCAGTTGATCGGCCACATCGCCCGGTCGAGCAGGCCGGGCCTGGTTTTCTCGACGTGCGACACCGCGTGGCTTTTCAGCAGCAGCGCGGCCATGGCGGGCGACAGCGTCAGCGACACGAAGGCCGAGATCGCGGTCGAGGCGGCGATGGTGACGGCGAATTGCTTGTAGAAAGTACCCTGCAGGCCGGTGATGAAGGCGGTCGGCAGGAACACCGCGATCAGGACCAGCGAGATGGCGATCAGAGCGCCGCCGACCTCGTCCATGGTCTTGTGGGCCGCCTCCTTGGGCGACATGCCCTGGGCGAGGTAGCGCTCGACGTTCTCGACCACGACGATGGCGTCGTCGACCACGATGCCGATCGCCAGCACAAGGCCGAACAGCGACAGGGTATTGAACGAGATGCCGGCGGCCGACATGACGGCGAAGGCGCCGATCAGCGACACCGGGATGGCGAGGATGGGAATGATCGCGGCCCGCCAGGTCTGCAAGAACAGGATCACCACGAACACGACCAGGATCAGAGCCTCGAACAGCGTCGTGATCACCGCATCGACCGAGGCCTGGATGAACTCGGTCGGGTTGTAGACGACCGAGTAGTCGATGCCGCTCGGGAAGCTCCGCTTCAGGCGGTCCATCTCGGCCTTGACGCCCTCGGCGGTGGACAGCGCGTTGGAACCGGGGCGCTGGAAGATGGCGAGCGCCGTGGCGTTCTTGTTGTTGAGATAAGCGTTCAGCGTGTAGTCCTGCGCCCCCAGCTCGACCCGCGCCACGTCCCGCAGCCGAGTCACCGAGCCGTCGGGCTCGGCGCGGATCACGATGTTCTCGAACTGATCGGGCGAACTCAGCCGGCCCAGCGTCTGCACCGACAGCGTGAAGGCGCCGGGCGAGACGGCGGGCGCCTGGTTGATGGCGCCGGCGGCCACCTGCAGGTTGGCGGCACGGAGCGCCAGGACGACCTCGGTGGCCGTCAGGTTGCGCGAGGCAACGCGGGCGGGGTCCAGCCATACGCGCATCGAGTAGTCGCGGGCGCCGAAGACGATGACGTTGCCGACGCCATCGACGCGGGCGAGCACGTCCTTCACGTAGAGCGTTGCGTAGTTCGAGATGTACTGCTGGTCGCGCGTACCGTCGGGCGAGGTCATGTGCACGACCATCATCAGGTCGGGCGAGGCCTTGCGCACCACGATGCCGAGCCGCTGCACGTCCTCGGGCAGGCGCGGCTGGGCGACCGCGACCCGGTTCTGCACCAGCACCTGGGCCTGGTCGATGTTGACGCCGGGCTTGAACACGACGTTGATCGACAGCCGTCCGTCGCCGGTCGACTGCGAGTTGATGTAGAGCATGTCGTCGACGCCGTTGATCTCCTGCTCGAGCGGCGTGGCGACTGTCTCGGCGATGACCTCGGCCGAGGCGCCGGGATAGGTTGCGGTCACGTTGACCGTGGGCGGCGCGATCTCGGGATACTCCGCCACCGGCAGCGTGCGCTGGGCGATGAGGCCCACGATCACGACGATGACCGACAGGACCGAAGCAAAGATCGGCCGGTCGATGAAGAAATGCGAGAGGCGGATCATGACCTATTGCGCCTTCGGCGCGATCTCGCCCTTTTGCGGCACGACCTTGGATCCCGGCCGAACCATCGGGTTGGCAAGTCCGTCGAGGACCACCTTGTCGGTCGCGGCGAGGCCGCTGCGCACCACGCGCAGGCCGTCGACCAGCGGTCCGAGCACCACCGGCTTGGCTTGCACGACGTTGTCGGGCCCGACCGTGAACACGATCTTGCGCGCCTGGTCGGAGATCACCGCCGAATCGGGGATCAGCAGGGCGTCGTACTCGCCGCCGAAAAGCTGCAGCCGGCCGAAGATTCCGGGGGTCAGGAGCTGGTCCTTGTTCTCGACGATGGCGCGGGCGCGGATGGTACCGGAGCGGCTGCCCAATGTGTTGTCGACGAAGTCGATCCTGCCGGTGCGCGCCCAATCGGTCTCGTCGGAGAGGCGGATGCGCACCGGAATGACGGTATCGCCGCGCTCCGACGGCCTCGACCCGGACAGGAACAAGCGCTGGTAGCGGATGTAGTCCGACTCGGAGATGTCGAACACGAAGCGGATCGGGTCGAGGGTAACGATGGTGGCGAGCAGGGTGGCGCCGCTCTGGCCGCCGGCGACCAGGTTGCCGGCATCGACCTTGCGGTCGGAGATGCGGCCGGCCAGCGGCGCCCGCACGTCGGCCCAGTCGAGGTTGAGCTCGGCCGATTTCAAACCGGACTCGGCCGCCTTCTGCTGCGCGCGCGCGACATTGAGGTTGGCCTTGCGCTGGTCGTGCTCCTGGTCGGTGATGGTGCGCGACTTGATCAGCGTCGCGCTGTGCTCGACCTGGTTCTCGGCCAGTTCGACCTGAGCCGCGGTGCGGGCGACTTCCGCCTTCGCGGTCTCGACCGCGATCTCGAACGGCCGCTTGTCGATGGTGAACAGCAGGTCGCCGACATTGACGAGCTGGCCGTCGCGGAAATGCAGCTTGTCGATGAAGCCGGAAACACGCGGGCGCACTTCGACCGAGGCGACCGGCTCGAAGCGGCCGGAATATTCGTCCCACTGCGTGACGCGCTTGGCCAGCGGCTCGGCGACGCCGACCGGCATCGCAGGTGGGCCGCCTTGGGCCAAAGCCGGCGTTGCGGCAAGGGCAAGGATGGAGGCGAAGAAGAGTTGGCGAAAAATGGACAACGAAACTCCCCCGCGACTCGTTCTGCGTTGCTGGGGGAGATGTGGTTCCGCTTCGAGGCTCTGTCAATTGCCTACGCGGTAAACGCATGTTTTGTGGAGTCACCTGGCAGTGACCGCCGCGCAATCAACGTGCCATCAGCCATGGTCATGGCGCCACGATGCTAGCAAAATGCCGGCATGGTTGAACAATCCAGTCTCGCGGTGATCGTCAATCGTGCCGCCAACAAAGGGGGCGCTGGGCGACGCTGGCCGACGATCGAGGCCGAACTCGGCGCGAGCCTCGGGCCTTTCGTGCCGCGCTTCACCGAGGCGCCGGGCCACGCCACCGACCTCGCCCGAAGCGCGGTGGCCGGCGGCGCGCGGCGGATCGTGGCAGTGGGTGGCGACGGCACCGCGAACGAGGTGCTGAACGGTCTGCTCGATGCCTCGGGCCGTCTCGTCGCCCCTGATGCGGTTCTCTGCCCCGTGCCCGCCGGCACTGCCAACGAACTCTGCCGGGCGCTCGGCCATCTCGAGAACCCCGCGCGCGCCTACGCCGCGGCAGCCGGTCGCGGCAGTCGGCCGGTCGATCTTCTGCGCGTCCGCTGCGTCGATCTCGCGGGCCATCGGGTCGAACGCTTCGGATATCTCATCGTGTCGTTGGGCGCGGCGGCCACCATCAGCCATCGTACTTCGCGGTCGGCCTGGCTGAAGAGATTGGGCGAGATCGCCTATCTGCTGATGGCGCCGGTCGTGACCCTGGGCTATCGCCACCGCGACATTGCCATCGCGATCGATGGCGGCGCGCGGCAGACGCGGCGGTTGTTTACGGCGATGGTCGCCAATACCGAGAATGGCGGCGGTGGCATGAGACTGATGCCTGGTGCCAAATTCGACGACGGCATCCTCGACCTGATCGAGATGGGCGACGTCTCGCGGTTGGGCGTGCTGCTGGACGTCATGCCCAAGCTCTATAGCGGCGCGCATATCGGCCACCCCAAGGTGCGGGTGAGCCAGGGCAGGTCGTTCCGCTTCGAGTCCGAGGTGGAAACCTTGGTCGATCTCGACGGCGAGACCATGGGCCGCCTGCCGCTGGAAGTTTCGGTGCTGCCACGCGCCTTTCTGGTCGGCGCGCCCTGAGGAACCCTCGGTGCCGGCCTGCGTTGAGGGTGCGGAGGAATTTCATCATGCAAGTCATCCGTTTGGTTCTCGTATCTGCGATTTGTGCCGGCCTCGCCTCGCCCGCTTGGGCCGACAACGACAAGAACAAGGGCAAGGGCAACGACAACAACCGTGGCCAGGGCCAGAACCAAAACCAGAACCAGGGCAACCGCATCGACAGCGGACCGGCCGGCACGCCGATACGGGTCGTCGTCACCGACCGCGACCGGACCACCGTCTACACCTACTATCGGACCGAGTTCACGAGCGGCAATTGCCCGCCGGGCCTCGCCAAGAAGAACAACGGCTGCTTGCCGCCGGGCCAGGCCAAGAAGCTGTGGAGCGTCGGGCAGCCGTTGCCGCAGACCGTCGTCTACCACCAGTTGCCGCAGCCGCTGATGATGCAGCTCGCGCCGCCGCCGCCGGGATATGACTATGTCCGGGTCGACGACGATATCGTGCTGATGAATCGTGACACGCGGCTGGTGAGCGAGATCATCAGCAATCTCGGCCAGTTGATGAACTGAGGCCGCGACCGGACGGCCCGCTTCCGCGCGCCGCTTACATCTAGTGGCGGAAGTGGCGCATCCCGGTGAAGACCATGGCGAGGCCTGCGGTGTCGGCGGCCTCGATCACTTCCTTGTCGCGCATCGAACCGCCGGGCTGGATGATGGCCGTGGCGCCCGCTTCGGCGGCGGCCAGCAGGCCGTCGGCGAAGGGGAAGAAGGCATCCGACGCGACCACGCTGCCGACGGCCGGGCTCACCTTCAGCCCTGCCGTTTCGCCTGCTTCGGCGGCGCGGATGGCGGCGATGCGTGAGGAATCGCGGCGGTTCATCTGGCCGGCACCGACACCCACCGTGGCGCCGTCCTTGGCATAGACGATGGCGTTCGACTTCACATGCTTGCAGACGGTGAAGGCAAACAAGAGGTCGTCGAGTTCCTTGGGCGTCGGTGCGCGCTTGGTCACGACCTTGAGATCGGCCTTCTTCAGGTGGCCGTTGTCGCGGCTCTGGAAAAGATAGCCGCCGGCCACGCTCTTGATCGTCATGCCGGGGGACATCGGATCGGGCAGGGTGCCGGCCAGCAGCACGCGCACGTTCTTCCGGGTGGCGAGGATGGCCAGCGCCTCGGGCGTCGCGTCCGGCGCGATCACGACTTCGAGGAAGAGCTTTGCCAGGTCGGCGGCCGTCCTGGCTTCGAGCGTGCGGTTGACCGCGACGATGCCGCCGAAGATCGACACCGGATCGCAGGCATAGGCCTTCAGGTAGGCGGCGTACTGGTCCTTGTCGACGGCGACGCCGCAAGGGTTGGCGTGCTTCACCACGACGATGGCCGATTCGGAAAATTCAGCCACACATTCGTAGGCCGCTTCGGTATCGCCAATGTTGTTGTAGGAGAGTTCCTTGCCCTGGACCATGCGGGCGGTGACGACGCCGGGACGCTTGCTGCCGTCGGAATAGAAGGCGGCCTGCTGGTGCGGGTTCTCGCCGTAGCGCAGCGTCTGCACGCGCTCGGCCGCAACCGTCAGCCGCTCGGGGAAGGTGTCGTTCTCCTGCCTGGCGAACCAAGTGGAGATGGCCGAATCATAAGACGCCGTGCGGCTAAAAGCCTTGGCCGCGAGCTTGCGGCGCAGCGCCAGCGTCGTGGCGCCCTTGTTGGCTTTCAGTTCGTCGAGCACCGCGGCGTAGTCCCTCGGATCGACGACGATGGTCACGAAATCATGGTTCTTGGCCGAGGCGCGAATCAGCGCCGGGCCGCCGATGTCGATGTTCTCGACGCAGGTGGGGAAGTCGGCGCCGCGCGCCACGGTGGCCTCGAACGGATAGAGATTCACCACCACGAGATCGATGCCGGCGATCCGGTGATCGCTCATCGCCTTCTGATGGCCGGGGTCGGTGCGGCGGGCCAGGATGCCACCATGGATCGCGGGCTGAAGGGTTTTCACCCGCCCGTCCATGATCTCGGGAAAGCCGGTGTGATCGCTCACCTCGACGACTTTCAGGCCGGCGTCGCGCAGCGACTTGGCCGAGCCGCCGGTCGAGAGGATTTCGACCCCAAGAGCCGCCAGCGCCTTACCGAGCTCGACCAGGCCCTCCTTGTCGGAGACGGAAATCAGGGCGCGCTGGATGCGGGCGAGATCTGGGGTGGGCGAGGGCACGTAGGAGGGGCTTACGGACATGGGCGCCCTTTTAGCCCGCGGTTTCTGGGGTAAGAAGTGGCAGATCTACGCGGCTTTCTAAGATGTGGACCTTAGAACGGCGGGCGGAAGTGGTCATCGCTCGCTCCACCGCTTTGTACACCGACGGTTTCTAAGCTGGGGGCGTGACCATTGCGCGGATGATGTTGGCGATTTTGGCCGCCTCGGCTTCGTTCAAATCGTACGGCAGACCATGAATGACGATCATCGCATCGGGCCGGATGGGAATGGAAAGCGCATTCAGCGCCGGCGGTGGCACGGCGTCTCCGCTTCCGGTCGGCGCTGCGGACTGCATTTCTTTTCGCGGCTCTGGTCTGCGGCGTTCCCGCTGCTGCACGCCGGGCCGGAAGTTCAATGGGCTGTCGAGATATAGCTTAAAATCATCTAGCGCCGAACGTAGCCGGCTGAGATAGGTCGTTAGACTGCCTGGGGTATAGGCCTTGCCTTCCAGGTTGGTGAACCGGCGCATAAGAGTATCAAGATCGAGTACAGTGACATCTTGCGCTTCATCTGCGCTTAGGATGCCAAGAACTTTATTGGCCGCCGCCTTACGGGCGATCACTGTGTTCTTCGCCATCAGGCCTTTTTCAGACATCCAATCTAGGAAGGCAAAAAAGTCCTGTCTCGTGCGATTTCCAGTCATCTGATTTCCACCTTATGTTTATTATGTACATCAATGGCGATATATCGTCAATATTTTAGAACTCAATAGGAACATTTGACATATCTAGACAGATTAAATGATAATATCGATATTCATTGACAATTTATGCATATTTTGGCTTGATGTAGGGCGTTCGTACATATCAATTCGATATGTCGAAACAATATGATGTGATGGCCTTCGATCCCACCAAGCCGTTTAATGATCTCCCCCCTCTGCCGCCCGAGGGAGAGGTCGAAACTCGTCGCACTCTCAAAGCTTGTGTGGACGCGCGAGCAGCCTTGGCAGCTCTGCGGGGTGCGGGAAATCTAATCCCAAACCAAGCCATGCTGATCAACAGCATCCCCACCTTGGAGGCTCAAGCGAGTTCGGAGATTGAGAATATCGTCACAACGGTGGATCGCCTTTTCCTCTACGCCAGCAACACTGACGCAAATACTGATCCCGCCACCAAAGAAGCTCTGAACTATCGCAAAGCGCTCTATGTCGGCTCCGATCTTCTCAAGCGCCGTCCGATCTCCACGGCCATGGCCTCTACGGTCTGCAGCATCGTCAAAGGCATCGACATGGACGTCCGCAAAACACCGGGAACGAAACTAGTTAATCAGAACACCGGTACGGTAATCTACACGCCACCCGAGGGAGAAGGACGTCTTCGCGATATGCTCGCGAATTGGGAAGTCTATCTCCACAATACCTCAGAAGTTGATCCCCTCATCCGTATGGCTGTGGCTCACTATCAGTTCGAAGCCATCCATCCCTTTACCGACGGCAATGGTCGAACGGGTCGTGTTCTCAACCTTCTTTTCTTGATCGAGCAAAAGCTTCTGGATACGCCGGTGCTCTATCTCAGTCGTTACATCATCGAGCATCGTGCCGACTACTATCAGCTTCTCTCGGACGTAACTGCCGAACATAAATGGGAGAATTGGATATGCTACATGCTCGCGGCCGTCACAAACACAGCCCAATGGACGACCACTAAGATCGATGCCATTCGCGATATACTCAATAAAACTGCAGAAAAGATTCGGCGAGAAGCCCCCCGAATCTACTCTCGCGAACTCGCTGAGAGCATATTTGTCCAGCCGTACTCTCGCATTGGCGATCTCGTCGAGGCCGGCATTGGTCAACGGCAGTCAGTATCTCAATATCTCAAAGTCCTTTGTGAAATGGGTGTATTGGAGGAGCGCAAGCGTGGGCGCGAAAAGCTGTTCATCAATCCAGCGCTACTCAAAATTCTAACGGACCGTGCCTAGCGAAAGATATCATCGGACCACAACACCGAGGTATCCGGTGGCACTATGAGAAACTCAGTGCAGTTTCGTGCGTGCACGCCAAGTTCCTCCGGGCGCCGCCAGGATCGCTGTCTGCAGCGGCGGGCCGATACCTCTCATCCATCGGCCCCCTCCAGCACGCGGACCTTGAAGCCGTCGGCCTGCAGGGCGGCTAAAAGCTCGCCGAGATGGGCGCGGTCGCGGGTCTCGACGGTGACGTCGAGCTCGGTGGCCTTGGCGACCACGCCGAACAGCCTCTGGTGCAGCACTTCCACGATATTGCCGCCGGCGCCGCCGATCAGGCCGGCGACCCGGGCGAGCTGGCCCGGCGCATCGCCGATCATGAGCCGCAGCCGCACGATCCTTCCGTCGCGCACGAGGCCACGCAGCAACACCGAAGCCAGCAGGCGGGTGTCGATATTGCCGCCGCACAGGACCAGCCCGACCTTGCGGTCGGTGAAATGCTGCGGATGAGCCAGGAGGGCGGCGAGGCCGGCCGCGCCCGCGCCCTCGGCCACGGTCTTCTCGACCTCGAGGAAGAGTGCGATGGCGCGTTCGATCGCCACCTCGTCGACCGCCAGCACGCGATCGATCAAGGCGCGGGCGATGGCGAGCGGCGTCGGGCCGATGTCGCGCACGGCGATGCCTTCGGCGATGGTGTCGCCGCCGACCGTGACCTGCTCGCCGGCCAGAAGCTGGCGCATCGCCGAGTAGCCGGCCGATTCGACGCCGATCACCTTCAGGTCGGGTTTCAAGCCGCGCGCTGCCACGGCGCAGCCGGCGATCATGCCGCCGCCACCCACCGGGACCACCAGCGTGTCGAGTTCGGGCACGTCCTGCAGCATTTCCAGCGCGATCGTGCCTTGGCCCGCGATCACGCGGGCATCGTCGTAGGGATGCACGAACACCAGTTTTTCGGCGGCGGCGATGCGATGGGCCTCGGTGGCGGCCTCGGCCAGTGTATCGCCCACCAGCACGACCCGCGCGCCATGGTCGCGCGTGTGCTTCACCTTGGTGTTGGGGGTGAAGGACGGCATGACGATGGTGGTGGGAATGCCGAGGCGGCCGGCGTGATAGGCCACGCCCTGGGCGTGGTTGCCGGCCGACATGGCGATGACGCCGCGGCGGCGTTCCTCGTCGCTGAGCTGCAGCAGGGTGTTGAGCGCGCCGCGCTCCTTGAACGAGGCGGTGAATTGCAGGTTCTCGAACTTGATCCAGACGTCGGCGCTCGCGATGCGCGACAGGGTCTCGCTGCGCAGGCAGGGCGTATGGACCACGGCGCCCGCGATGCGGGCCGCGGCGGCTCGAACTTCGGCCAGCGTGACGGGAAGCGGCTCAGCCATCGTCGCGCTCGCGGTAGTCGCCGAACCGGGTGTCGCGCTCGCTCAGCAGATCGGACACGCTTTTTCCGTCGCGGCGGAAGCGGCCCATGTATTCCTTGCTCGGCGCCGTCTGGAAGGCCAGCGCCTGGATCTCGGTGCCGGCGCGGATCGCCGCGCGCATCCCGGAGATTTCCATGGCGCGATGGACGGAGCGCTTGTTGATCTGTGCCAGTTCGGTCGGCAGCTTGGCGACGCGTTCGGCGATCGCCAGCACCTCGCGTTCGAGGTCGGCCAGGGGATAGGCACGCGTGGCCCAGCCTTTCGCGGCGGCCTCGCGGCCCGTCAGCGCGTCGCCGGTCAGCATCGATTCCATCGCCTGCCGCATGCCCATCAGCCAGGGATGGAACTGCATGTCGGGCGGACTCATGAGCCGCACCGGCGGATAGCCGATCTGGGCGTCGTCGGCGACATAGGCGAGATCGCAGGCGGTCGCGAGCTCGGTGCCGCCGGCCAGGCAATAACCATGGACCTGGGCGATCACCGGCTTGGCGAGGTCCCACACATGGAACCAGCCCTCGACGACATGGCGCGACCACTGACCGAGTCCTGCCGCCGAGTGATAGGGCTGGCCGACACGGTTGTCGGCGGAGAGGTCGTAGCCCGAACAGAAGGCAGGCCCCGCGCCCCGGATGATCGTGAGTCTGACCTCGGGGTCGTTGTCGTGCGCCTCCAGCGCCTCGAACACCGCACCACGCAGCTCGTTGTTGAGCGCGTTGCGTTTCTCGGGCCGGTTCAGCGTGAGACGGCGCACGCCGGGCAATGGCGTGTCGGTCAGCAGCACGGTCATGGGAGTCCTCCAGTCAGGCCGCCAGGCGCCGGTCGAGCCAGTCGCGGGTGCGGTACCAGGCACCGATCAACGGCAGGTACATCGAAGGATCGCCGTTGTAGAGGGGATGCTCGGGAAACTCGCGTCCGTCGAAGGCATTGACCGGCGCATTCGAGCCGCCCGCGATCTTCTTCGCCGTTTGCGTCCCGAGATAGGTCATCATGGCGACACCGCTGCCGTTGCAGGCGAGCAGGTAGTGCATGCCGTCGTCCTGGCCCATGTGCGACATGGAATCGAGCGCGAAGGCGACGTTGCCTGTCCAGGCGTGGGTAATGCGCACGCCCTCGAGCTGCGGGAAGCGGTCGATCATGTACTGATACAGAATCGGCGCGCTCACCTCCGGCGGAGCCGCCGTGAAACGGGCGCGACCGCCGAAGATCAGGTACTTGCCGTCGGGCGAGGGCCGGTAATAGGTCAGTACGCGCTTGGTATCGCCGATCGAGCGCTGCAGCGGGATCAGCTCCGTCGCCGGCATCGGCAGCTCTTCGGTGGCGATGATGTGACTTGCTACCGGCACGACGCGCATCTTCAGCTTCGGTGTCAGGTCGCCGGTATAGCCATTGGTCGCGATCACGACCTCGCGGCAGGCGATCGGCCCCTTGGCCGTGAGGACGCGCCAGCCGCTACCGGTCTTCTCGATGCGCTCGGCCTCGACATTGCCGCACAGGATGGCGCCCTGGCTGTGCGCGGCTTCGAGCAGGCCCTTGTAGTAGCGCGCGGGATGGAGATTGCCGCCGCTCTTCACGTACATGCCGCCGTAGTAATAGTCGGACGCCATCATCTCGCGCACGCGCTCGCGCGGAATCATCTCGGCGCCGACATTGGCGTATTTGTTGAACATCTCGACCTTGCGCGCCTGGTCGTCATAGTGCCTGGGCGTCCAGGCACCGGTGAAGCGGCCGGTGGTGATCAGCCCGCAATCGATCCCTTCGCGTGCGATGATGTCGATCAGGGTCTGCAGCGAATCGGCGCCGCTGCCCAGGAACGCCGCCTTGTTCGCTTCGAACTCCGCCTCGACCTTGGGGTTCTTGCCGCCCAGCCCCTTGGCGATGTTGGTGCCGCCCGAGAGCATGCCGCCGTTGCGCGTCGAGGCGCCGATGCCGAACACGCCGCGTTCCAGCACCACGCAATCGATGCCGTTGCGGCGTAGCTCCAACGCCGTCGACAGGCCGCCGTAGCCCGCACCCACGATCACAACGTCGGTCCTCGCCGGCGGATCGACACTCAGCACGTTGTTGGGCGTCCATGCTTCCCACCACCAGGGTTGCGCCTTGAACGCGGGATGGAAGATGTCGGTGCGCATCGCGTCAGGCCGCCCGCTTCGGCGCGACGGGCTCGATGCGGGCGAGCCGGCTCGCCAGCCGTCGCCGCGCCGACCACAGGTCGAGATTTTCCTGCATGCGCAGGAAGAGTTCGGCACGGCCTCCGACAAGGCGGGCAAATCGCAGCGCCATATCGGCCGACATGGCGCTGCGACCGCACAATACGGCATGCAGAGCCTGACGGCTGACGCCCATGCGCCGCGCCGCGTCGGTCACGGACAGATGCGCATGCTCCTCGATGATCTCGCGCATGAGTTCACCCGGATGGGTTGGTGGCCGCTCGGTCATTCGATCGCCAAATTCAATTAAACCAAAAAACTTTTGTCATCCCGAGTCGCGCGGGGTAACCCCCGCGCTGAAGCGAGGCATCCTTGATCGACGCTGCGAAAGGTCCCTCACTTCGTTCGGGATGACAACATCCACTGGGTAAAGACAACTTCATATCATTGAGTACCAATTCAGAAATCCGTCACCTTGCCGTTGAACTGCCAGTCGCCGTAGCGCGTCGGCTCGGGACCCGGCGGGCCGCCGATCTCCTCGACTTTCCTCGGCTTCTCGGGCGGAACGGGCGTGACCGGCTCCGCTTTCGCGGGCTCGGACGGGGTGGGCTTTTTAGATTCGGTCATGTCGGCATGATGCCCCCGGACGCCTTGATTCGCCACAGTTGGCAACCATCTTTCCCGCCATGAACTACTTCAAGACGGCTCTCCTTCTCGCGGCCCTCACCGGCTTCGTCCTGGTGGCGGGCTATCTGCTGGGCGGCCAATCCGGCCTCGTCATTGCCCTGGTCGCCGCCCTGGGCATGAACCTGTTCGCCTACTGGAACAGCGACAAGATGGTGCTGCGCATGAGCAACGCGCAGGAAGTCGGGCCCAACGAGGCGCCCGAACTCTACGGCATCGTCCAGGAGCTGGCTGGACGCGCCGGCCTGCCGATGCCGCGCGTCTACGTGATCGACGAGGAGCAACCCAACGCCTTTGCCACCGGCCGCAACCCGGAGAATGCCGCCGTTGCCGCCACCACGGGTCTCTTGCGCCATCTCAGCCGCGAGGAGGTCGCGGGCGTGATGGCGCACGAGCTGAGCCACGTCCGCCACCGCGACACGCTGATCATGACCATCGCCGCCACGCTCTCCGGCGCCATCGGCATGCTGGCGAGCTTCGGCGGCATGATGGGCGGCGGCCGCGATTCCGAGGGAAGGCCGCTGGTCAATCCGATCGTGGCCATCGCCGCCATGATCCTGGCGCCGCTTGCCGCGGCGCTGGTCCAGATGGCGATCAGCCGTGGCCGCGAATACGAAGCCGACCGCATGGGCGCGGAGATCTCCGGCCAGCCGCTGTGGCTCGCCTCGGCGCTGGCCAAGCTGCATGCCGGCACTCAGCAGATCCCCAACCGGGCGGCCGAAGCCAACCCGGCGATGGCGCACATGTACATCGCCAATCCTTTGTCGGCCGGCGGGTTGCGCAGCCTGTTCTCGACCCATCCGCCGATGGAAGAGCGCATCGCGCGGCTGGAGGCGATGGCCGGCCAGATGCGAGCGCAGGCCCGTCCGACGACGCCAGCAAGTAGCCCTTGGGCCACGGCTCTGCAGGCACGTCGCCGCGGCCCTTGGGGCTAACTATCCGCCAATTCACTGCAGCCAAGTTGTTGATTCCTTTGCATTTTTGCTTGATTCGGCCGTTATGTGCATATATTCTCCCAACTTGGTTAGAGTGTGTGTATCGGCAACTTGCCGTTGTCGACACGACGTCCTACAAGCGCGGTTTCGCGAATGGGACCCCCTATGACCACTCCCTCGTTTCGCTCGGCGCTCCCTTGTGGCGCGAATAAGAGTTCGATCGAAGCATTCGCGTCGAAGTTTGCAAAAAACTTTGGCTTCGAACCTGGCCAATCGATCGACAAAGTTGTCGAGCGCCTTGGCGGTCGAATCGTCTATCAATCGTTCGGCGATCTCGGACAAACAGCTGAAGAGTCGATTCGTGTCTTCAGCATGAACAACTTTGAGATTTCTCTGCCCGATTACACGTCGCCAGAGCGAGATAGATTTTCGATAGCTCACGAGATCGGCCACTACATTCTCCATTTTCCGCTGGATTCATCTCAGCCCATGGCTGCCGCTCGATATGGATCGAACCGCGTAGAATGGGAAGCTAACTGGTTTGCGGCAGGGTTTCTGATGCCCGCGGTCATCTTCAAGAAGAAGTTCACGCGCTGCGGTGGTAGTCTCGCTGACGTTGCACGCTACTTTAAAGTGTCATACGCTGCGGCAAGGGCGAGAGCCAAGTCACTTAGCCTGATCTAACCAACACAAGCCCATTCGTGGCGGCCAAGCCTGCAAATAAAATTCAGGTTAGATCTCGACTGAGAATGTTCCTCAGTCTGGATATTGTTGGTTCAACAGAGTTCAAGCAATCGGCGCGAGGTGCTGACCAAATCGGCAAAGCCGATTCGTGGGTAGCACCATTTTTGTCGTTCTATCGAATCTCAGTCGAGCACATGGCGGCTCAGTGGGATCGGGTCATCAAAGACATAAATGCGGTCGAACCAATAACCAACAGCCACACAGATGGTCGTGCCCCCGGTGGTGGTGTAGCTGGTTGGAGCAAGGCCGCGAGCGAGCGCGCCCATCGGGTGCGCTGTAGCGAGGGAGCGGCCTTGCGGCGGTCACCGGCGATTTCCGGGTTAGGGTCGGGT
>JAESGK010000239.1_pt1 | contig 35336 bp, 31 predicted proteins | sample 9269681 | NCBI WGS metagenome assembly JAESGK01 (sample SAMN14515347, study PRJNA621673) | algae metagenome | isolation source: Timaviella obliquedivisa GSE-PSE-MK23-08B and co-occurring heterotrophs from... | place: USA: Grand Staircase Escalante National Monument, Utah | collected 2006-08-15
AGCATCGCGCCAGTCAGCGATGATCCCACCGTCAGCCTGCCCTTGGCGGCAGCCTGACCGATCCGGCGACAGCCCGGAGGTCGTCGTGAGCGACGATCAGCTACACCACGCATCGGGACACGATCGGGAGAGAAGTCCGACTCTCATGTTCCCCCTTTGGGCAGGGCTATCGCATATGAAGCGATTTCGTCGTCCTGAGCGGAGCGAAGCGTAGTCGAAGGACCTGTTTTCCATGTGATGGACCGCCGAAAAAAGGTCCTTCGACTGCGCCGCCCTTCGGGCGGCTCCGCTCAGGACGACGGAAAAATGGCCATATGCGATAGACTTGCCCCTTTGGGGGAGAGGTTAGGTGAGGAAGATATGCTAGAACGCCGAAAATCTTTGGAGGAATAGATGGCGGGCAGGATCGGACATTTCGTCGGCAACAAGCGGATCGCGGGCACCAGCGGCCGGCAGGGCGACGTCACCAACCCGGCAACCGGCGAGGTGACGGCGATGGTGGCCTTCGCCTCCGAAGCCGAGATCGACGACGCCGTGCAGCTCGCGAAGAAGGCGCAGGTCGCGTGGGCCGCGACGCCGCCGCTCCGCCGCCAGCGCGTGATGTTTAACCTGAAAGGCCTGGTCGAGAAGCACATCGACGATCTCGCGAAGCTGATGTCGCTCGAACACGGCAAGACGTTCGAGGATGCCAAGGGCGAGGTCGGGCGCGGGCTCGAGGTGGTCGAATTCTCCTGCGGCATCGCCCATCACATGAAGGGCGATTTCACCGAGCAGGTCGCCTCCGACATGGACTCGTGGTCGATCCGCCAGCCGCTGGGCGTGGTGGCCGGCATCACGCCGTTCAACTTCCCGATCATGATCCCGTGCTGGATGGGCGCCATGGCGGTGGCCTGCGGCAACGCCTTCATCCTGAAGCCGTCGGAGAAGGATCCCTCGGCGCCGATGCTGCTGGCCGAGCTGTTCGCCGAGGCCGGGGCACCCGCCGGCATCTTCCAGGTGCTGAACGGCGACAAGGTCGCGGTCGATGCGCTCCTGCATCATCCAGATGTGCCCGCGATCTCCTTCGTGGGCTCGACCGCGATCGGCCAGTACGTCTATCACACGGGCACTCAACGCAATAAGCGCGTGCAGGCGCTGTGCGGGGCCAAGAACCACATGGTGGTCATGCCCGACGCCGACCTCGATCAGGTGACCGACGCGCTGATCGGCGCGGGTTATGGCGCCGCGGGCGAGCGCTGCATGGCGATCTCGGTCGCGGTCGCGGTGGGCGACGTCGGCGACAGGTTGATGGAAAAGCTGGCGCCGCGCGTTCAGGCCCTGAAGGTCGGACCGGGACTCGATCCGCAGTCCGAGATGGGTCCGCTGGTGACGCGCCAGCACCGCGACAAGGTGATGGGCTACGTCGATCAGGGCGTGAAGGAAGGCGCCAAGCTGGTGGTCGACGGCCGCGGGCTGAAGCTGCAGGGCTACGAGAAGGGCAACTTCATGGGCGGCTGCCTGTTCGACAATGTCACCACCGGCATGACGATCTACAAGGACGAGATCTTCGGGCCGGTGCTCTCGGTCGTGCGCGCCAAGGGCTTCGACGAGGCGGTGAAGATGGTGAACGACCATGCCTATGGCAACGGCACGGCGATCTTCACCCGCGACGGCGATGCCGCGCGGGCCTTCGCCAGCAACGTGCAGATCGGCATGGTCGGCATCAACGTGCCGATCCCGGTGCCGGTGGCCTATCACAGCTTCGGCGGCTGGAAGGCCTCGATCTTCGGCGACCACGGCGTCTACGGCATGGAGGGCGTGCGCTTCTACACCAAGCTCAAGACGGTGACCGCGCGCTGGCCGACCGGCATCCGCGCCGGTGCCGAGTTCGCCTTCAAGGCCCGGAACTAGGAGCCATATGGCCGAGCCTTTCCCTCTCGAACCCTCGCTGTGGGCGGCGACCGCGCCCGCCGCCGTCGCGACGCCACCGCTCGCGGAGTCGATGACCGCCGACGTCTGCATCGTCGGTGCCGGCTATTGCGGCCTCTCGACGGCGCTGCAACTCGCGGAGCGCGGCATCAAGGCCGTCGTGCTGGAGGCGAAGGAGCCGGGCTTCGGCGGCTCCGGGCGCAATGGCGGCCAGGTGATCCCGGGACTGAAGTTCGATCCCGACGAGCTTGTCGCGATGTTCGGTCCCGAACGCGGCCGCCGACTGGTGGACTTCGTGGCCGGCACCGCCGACGTAGTGTTCGACCTGATCGACCGGCACAAGATGGCCGTGCCGTACACACGCACCGGATGGATCCAGAGCGCCTTTTCCGCCAAGGCGATGCCGGCACTGGAAGCCCGGGCGGCGCAATGGCAGCGGCTCGGTGCGCCGGTCGAGGTGCTCGACAAGGCCGCCACGGAACGTCACGTCGGGTCGGACCAGTACGCCGACGCGTGGCTCGATCGCCGTGGCGGCGTGGTGCAGCCGCTCGCCTATGCGCGGGAGCTGGCGCGCACCGCGATCGGCGCCGGCGTTGCCGTGCATGGCAACACTCTCGCCAAGAAGCTGGAGCGCAGCGGCGACAAGTGGGTCGTGACCACCGCGGGCATCGGCACGGCGGGTGGTGCCACGGTGACGGCCGATCGCGTCGTCCTGGCGACCAACGGCTATACCGGCGACCTGTGGCCGCGGCTGCGCCAGACCATCATCGCGGCCAACTCCTTCCAGATCGCCACGCGGCCCCTGTCGGACAATGTCCGCAAGTCGATCCTGCCGGGTGGTCAGGCCAACTCCGACTCGCGCCGTATCGGGCTCTACTACCGACTCGACCACACCGGCCGCTTCCTGCTCGGCGGACGCGGCCGCATGGGCGAGCCCACCCATCCGCGCGACTGGCGGCACCTGCAGGCGATGACGGAAAAGATGTTTCCCCAATTGAAGGGCGTCGAGATCGAGTTCCGCTGGGGAGGCCGTGTCGCGCTCACCCGCAATCACCTGCCCCATGTGCACGAGCCGGCGCCCGGCCTGCTGATCGACATCGGCTGCATGGGGCGCGGCGTCGCCTTGCAGTCGGCGATGGGCCGGGCGTTCGCCGAGTATATCGCGACCGGCGATGCCGCGGCGCTCCCCCTGCCGCCTACTCCCGTCGAGCCGTTACCGGTTCATGGCCTGAACGAACTCTACCTGGCGGCTTTCATCAACTGGTACCGCCTGCTCGACCGGCTCGACGCCGCCAGGGCCGCCTAGTTACTTCTTCTCGACGTTCCAGAACACCGGCACCGGCGAGACGACGTTGCCGGCCACTTCCTTGCGGATCGCCATGGCGTTGTTGTACTGGCCGAGGAAGGCGTGCGTCGGCACCTCGGCGGCGCGAAGCTGGATCTTCTCGACGATCTCCTTGCGCTTGGCCTCGTCGGTCTCGTCGGCGAAGGCGTTGCGCAGACGGGTCAGTTCGTCGTCGCACGGCCAGCCAAACCAGGCCTTGTCGCAGGTGGCACCGATGAAGCTGTAGGTCAGCGGATCGAGCGAATCGGCGCCCGACGTCGAGGTGATCAGCACGTTCCAGCCGCCCTTGTCGGGCGCATCCCGCTTGGCGCGTCGGGCGACCAGCGTCTGCCAGTCCATCGACTGCATGTCGACCTTGAGGCCCGACTTCTCCATCAGCGACTTGGCGATCGGCGCCATGTTGGTCAGCACGTAGAGATCGGTCGAATGCAGCAGCACGACGGGCGTGCCGTCGTAGCCGCCCTCGGCGACGAGCTGCCTGGCCTTGGCGAAGTCGCTCTCGTACTTGTCGGCGAAGCCGGCCGTGGTTTCGTAGGGGCCACCGCACATGAACATGGCCTTGCAGACCTTGTAGTACTCGGGGTCGCCGATGACGCCGGCCAGGAAGTCCTTCTGGTTGAGGCCGTAGAGCATGGCCTGGCGGACCTTCGCGTTGTCGAACGGCTTGTGGAGCTGGTTGAAGCGGAAGATGTACTGGTTGCCCCATTTGTTGGTGGCGGTGAGCGCCACGTTCCGGTCTTTCTTCAGCAGCGGATAGAGGTCGTGCTGCGGCGATTCGATGATGTCGATCTCGCCCGCCGCCAGGGCGCTGACCGCGGTCTGCTGGTCGGACATCGCCAGCCATTCGACGCGGTCGACCTTGGCGAGCTTGCCGCCGGCCAGGCCCGAGGCCGGCTCGGCGCGCGGCTTGTACTTGGAGTTCCTGACGTAGACGGTCTTGTCGCCGGGCTTCCACTCGTCGGCCTTGAAGACGAAGGGACCGGAGCCCACGAACTCCTTGATCTGGTCGCCGGGCGGCGTCTCGGCGACGCGCTTGGGCATGATGAAGGGATTGCCCGAGGGCTTGGCCAGCGCCTGCAACACGACGCCGGTCGGCGCCTTGAGCACGAGCTGGAAGGTCCGGGCATCGATCGCCTTGGCGTCGGCCAGCTTGGCCCACAGGATCTGGCCCAGGCCATCGCGCACGGCCCAACGCTTCAGCGAGGCAAGGACGTCCTCCGTCGTCACGGGCTGGCCGTCGTGGAATTCCAGGCCGTCGCGGAGCGTGAAGGTCCAGGTGAGCTTGTCGGGCGAGACCGTCCACGCCTCGACCATCTGCGGCTTGATCTGAAGGTTGCCGTCGAGCGCAAACAGCGTGTCGTAGATCATGTAGCCGTGGTTGCGCACGATGAAGGCCGTGGTCCAGATCGGATCGAGGATTTTTAGATCCGAATGCATGACCACGCGCAGCGTCTTGGGCTGCTGCGCGGTGGCGGCTACGGGGAGAGCGACTGCACAGGCAGCGAGCAGTCCGAGAAGACGATGGCGCATGGTCTACTTTCCTTCCTCGAGGATCATCCGGGCCGCCTTGTCGGCGATCATGATGGTCGGTGTGTTGGTGTTGCCCGACGTGATGGTCGGCATGACAGAGGCATCGACCACCCGCAGGCCTTTTAGCCCGATGACCCGGAGCCTTTCATCTACTACCGCCATCGGGTCGGACGGCAGGCCCATCTTGGCCGTGCCGACGGGATGGAAGATGGTGGTGCCGATATCGCCCGCGGCCTTGGCCAGCGACGCGTCGTCGTCGCCGACGCTGGGACCCGGCAGGTATTCCTCCGGCCGGAATGGTTCCAGCGCCGGCTGACGCATCAGGCGGCGCGTGACCCGGATGGCGTCGGCCGCCACGCGCTTGTCTTCCGGGGTGGCCAGGTAATTGGGCGCGATCAGCGGCTTGTCGCCGGGATCGGCCGAGCGCAGCCGGACCGTGCCGCGCGAGGTCGGGCGCAGGTTGCAGGCGCTCACCGTGATGGCCGGAAAGCGGTGCAGGGGTTCTCCGAACTTGTCGAGCGACAGCGGCTGCACATGGAACTCGATGTTGGCCCGCTCGTGGTCGGGCGAGGAGGTGGTGAAGATGCCGAGCTGCGAGGGCGCCATGGTGAGCGGCCCCTTCTGGAACAAAGCATATTCCATGCCCATCAGCGCGCGGCCGATCAGCGAATGGTAGGTCGCGTTCAGCGTCTTGACGTCATGGACCTTGAAGATCGCGCGCTGCTGCAGATGGTCTTGCAGGTTGCGGCCGACGCCCGGCCGGTCGAGCACGGTGGCGATGCCGTGCCCGGTCAGCCAGTCGGCCGCGCCGACGCCGGAGAGCTGCAGGATCTGCGGGCTGCCGATGGCGCCGGCCGACAGGATGACCTCGCCCTTGGCGCGGGCCTCGACGATCCGGCCGTTTTGCCGGAACCGCACGCCCACCGCACGCTTGCCTTCAAAGAGGACCTTTTCGACCAGCACGCCGGTCTCGAGCTTGAGATTGGGCCGGCCGAGCGCCGGCTTCAGGAAGGCCTTGGCCGTGGAGACACGCAGCCCACGCTTCTGGTTCACATGGAAATAGCCCACGCCTTCATTGTCGCCGGTGTTGAAGTTCCGCGTCGCCGGCACGCCGATCTCGGTCGCGGCCTTGGCCACGGCATCGAGCACGTCCCACTTCACGCGCATCTCCTCGACACGCCACTCGCCGCTGCCGCCGTGGAATTCGGAATCGCCCAGGAAGTGGCCGTCGAGCTTCTTGAAGACCGGCAACACGTCGTCCCAGCCCCAGCCGGTGAGGCCGAGCTGTCGCCAATGATCGTAGTCCGCTGCCTGGCCTCGCATCGAGATCATGCCGTTGATCGCCGAGCAGCCGCCGATCACCTTGCCGCGCGGATAGTTCAGTGCACGGCCGTTGAGGCCCGGCTCCTTCTCCGTCTGGAACATCCAGTCGGCGCGCGGGTTGCCCATGGCGAAGAGATAGCCGACCGGAATGTGGAACCAGATCCAGTTGTCCTTGCCGCCAGCTTCGAGCACGAGCACCCGCGTGGCGGGATTAGCCGACAGCCGGTTGGCCAGCACGCACCCTGCGGAACCCGCCCCGACGACGATGTAGTCGAACTCTTCCATCCTGCCCTTGCCCATCCTGCGACGCGACGCGCATACTTTAGCGAAGGAAGCCACCGGGAGCGATGCCATGCAATACAAGCGCATTTCGGCCGACAGCCACCTCGACCTGCCCTGGATGCCGCCGGACCTGTTCACGTCGATGGCGCCGCGCGAACTCAAGGACCGCATGCCGTTCGTCACCGATACCGACGAAGGTCCGAAATGGACCGCCAAGAGCGGCGCCACCTTCGGCTTCAAGAACGGCGTCGGCCCGGCCGGCTCGAAATACGTTCCCGGCAAACATCACCGCGTCGACATCATGGCCGAGACCGGCCTCTACGCAGATGGTGCCAAGGACATCCGCCGCATCTCCGATCCGCACCTGCGCATCAAGGATCTGGATCGCGACGGCGTCGATGCCGAGGTGATCTACGGCATCCTGGGCGCCGCCAGCCGCCTCAACGACCGCGAGGCGGGCAACCAGATGCTGACGATCTACAACGACTGGCTGAAGGATTTCTGCAGCCACTATCCCGAGCGGCACATCGGCCTCGCCTGCCTGCCCTACGGCGACATCGACGCCGCGGTGAAGGAGATCCATCGCGTCGCCAGGATGGGCATCAAGGGGCTGGAGCTTTCCTGCTCGTGGGACATGGAGCCGATGTGGCACCCGATGTGGGAGCCCCTGTGGAAGGCGGTGAACGAGGTCCAGCTGCCGCTGCACTTCCACACCTTCCCGGCCGTGCCACCCAACACGATCGACAAGTACCCCGGCCGCGTCGGCCGGTCGGTGTTCTTCACAATCGTCTCGGGCTTCCAGATGAACCTGGTGAACATCCTGGCCGCCATCATCGGCGCCAACGTGCTGGAGCGCTATCCCAACGTCCGCATCGCCTTCGGCGAGTCGGGCTCGGGCTGGATCCCCTATGCGTTGGACCGCATGGACTTCGAATGGGAGGACCGCTTCACCGACCTCGGCCTAAAAATGAAGCCCAGCGACTACTGGCGCCGCCAGTGCAAGGCCACGTTCCAGTTCGACCGCATCGGCGCCAAGCTGATCGACGAGATGGGCGCGGAGAGCCTGATGTGGGGCTCCGACTACCCGCACGGCGACGGCGTGTGGCCGCACTCCGACAAGTACATCAAGGAGCAGTTCGCCGAGGTCCCGGCCGAGCAGGTGAAGATGATTACCTGCACCAACGCCGGAAAGTTCTACGGCCTCATCAACTAACTGACGAGATCGCTCTTCGACACGGTGTGTCGGAGAGCGAAGACCTCGCCCTCGGGCGCGTGCCGGGCACGCGCCGCCTGGGCCGCTTCCACCGACCAGAAAAAAGCAACCAGCGCCCGTTCGATCTGACGATCGGGCGCGACGCGCAGGTCCTTCTCCGCCGTATGGGCCTGGCCTACGTTTGCTTGGCCCGCCAGCAGGTCGACGCGCGCCGTCTGCAGCCCGGCCAGCGTGTCGAAGGGCGCAGTGTTGCCCACGGTCGTGCGGAGCGTGAGGACGGCAGCGCCGATGCCGTCGCCCCAACGCTGCTCGACGGTGCAGACGGTGCGCCAGGTGTTACGGAACTCGGGGAAGATGGCACGGCTCATCTCGGTCGGATTGCCGAGGCGCGCATAGTATTCGGCGCTCTCGAACGCCGCCGTCGTCTCGGCGTCGTAGAAGAGGAGATAGCGTCCGGCATTGTCGATGCCTTTGAACCTGGAGCCGCGCAGCCAGCCGGGACAGCCGACGCGCTCCTGCACGTGCTCATGGCTGTGCCAGTGTTCGAAGAGGCTATCGTCCGCCGGATCGATGTCGACCCAGATCGCAAGCGTTGCCTGCCCACCGCTCATCTTCAGGAAAACGCCTTGAAGGTGATGAGCGTGAAAGTGTCCTTCACGCCAGCCAGCGTCTGGATCTTGCTGGTGACGAAATGGCCGATGTCGGTCTTGTCGTCGAGATAGCACTTCATCAAGAGGTCGTACTGGCCGGAGGTCGAATAGACCTCCGACACCTGCTCGACCGTGACCGCGTCGTCGGCAACCTCGTAGGCCTTGCCGAGCTCGCACTTCACCATGACGAAAATGGTCTGCATCGACCGCTATTCTAGCGCGGCTGGCGCGCCAGGAAAGCGGGGACGTGATCACCGAGACCCTTGGGCGCCGGACCGCCATCGTCGCGGTCGCGCCGCGGCTCGGAGCGGCGTTCATGGCTGCGCTCGGGACGACGCTCCGCGCGCTGCTCGCGAGGTGCGTTCTCACGGGGGGCTTGTTCACGCGGAGCATGTTCGCGGGACGCGCGTTCGGGACGGCGCTCGCGCGGCGCCCGTTCAGGCCTCGGCGCGTGCGAAGCTTCACGAGGAGCCTCGGCGGCAACCGCCTGCGGCTCCGCCGAAACCTCGGGACGCGGCTCGCGGTGTTCACGGGGCTCCCGCGGTTCGCGGCGCGGGCCGCGCGGCTTGTCGCCGCCCGGTGCGCCGCTGCGACCACCAGGGCGACCGCCACGACCGCCGCGGCCACGACGACGACCGTCGCCGGCCTCGAGCTGCAGAACTTCCAGGCCCGGAATCTCGATTCGCGGGATGGTGGTGCCGATCAGCTTCTCGATCGCCTCGATCAGGCCGCCTTCGTGCGGCGCGGCCAGCGTGAAGGAATGACCGGTCTTGCCGGCGCGGCCGGTGCGACCGATGCGATGGACGTAGTCCTCGGGCGAGAACGGCACGTCGTAATTGAAGACGTGGCTCATGTCCTGGACGTCGAGGCCGCGCGCGGCCACGTCGGAGGCGACCAGGATCTGGATGTCGCCGGCCTTGAATTTCTCGAGCGTCTCGGTGCGCGCGGGCTGGCTCATGTCGCCGTGCAGCGCGCCGGCGTTGAGGCCGTGCTTCTTCAGGACGGTGTGCAGCGTGGCGACATCGCGCTTGCGATTGCAGAACACGATCGCATTCTTCACTTCCTGGCTCTTGATCAGGGCCAGCAGCGCGTCGCGCTTGTCGTCCTCGGGAACGACGATCATCCCCTGGACGATGGTGTTGCTGGCCGAGGCCGGCGGCGAGACGGTGACTTCCTTCGGGTTGCTCAGGAAGCGGTCGGCCAGCCGCTTGATCTCCGGCGGCATGGTGGCCGAGAAGAACAGGGTCTGGCGCAGCGTCGGCAGGGTGGCGACGATACGCTCGACGTCGGGGATGAACCCCATGTCGAGCATGCGGTCGGCTTCGTCGATCACCAGGATCTTGACGTCGTTCAGCAAAATGCCGCCACGCTCGAAGTGATCGAGCAGGCGGCCCGGCGTGGCGATCAGCACGTCGACGCCGCGCTCCAGAGCGCGTTCCTGGTCGGGGAAGCTCACGCCGCCGATCAGCAGCGCCATGTTGAGCTTGTTGTACTTGCCGTAGGTCTCGAAGTTTTCGGCTACTTGGGCCGCCAATTCGCGCGTCGGCTCCAGGATGAGCGTCCGCGGCATCCGCGACTTGGCGCGGCCCTCTGCAAGGATATCGATCATCGGGAGGACGAAGGAGGCGGTCTTTCCGGTGCCCGTCTGGGCGCATCCGAGGACATCGCGGCCCATCAGGACGATGGGGATGGCCTTTTCCTGGATGGGGGTGGGCGTCGTATAACCCTTGTCGGCGACTGCCTGCAGTACCGGGGCGCTCAGCCCCAAACTCTCGAAACTCATTTAATTTCCGTGGTTTAGTCCATTCTATCCGCTGGACTTTGGAGCGGTCTCATAAGGCTCGTGGATCGGGCCGGACCGCTGGCGGCACTCATATGAGGCTTGGCAGGGCCCAAGTCAACGTGCGGTCGGGCGGGGTCTGCCCCCCGCTTCCGTCAGGCCTTGAGCTCGATTTCCACGAAAACGAACTCGAAATCGTTGGGATTTATGACGTCGTGCTCGACCCCGATCTGCCTCGCATAGGACACACCGGCCCGCAGCGGCGCCGGCACGGTCGTCTTGCCGTCATGGATGTGCAGTTCGCCCGTCGTCACCGGCACTACGACGTAATCGTGATTGTGGCGGTGCCAGCCGGTGTGGCCGCCGGGCGGGAAACGCCATTCGGTGACGATCACCCGGTCGTTCTCGACCTGGACGGAGGGCTTGGCGAGGGGGCGCTCTTTTTCGCTCATGGTCGAAAGCTAATGACCCCCCGGGCTTTTGTCAGGTGACAGGCCAGCGCACCTTGGTAAGGTGCATATGCACTTAAATTCGTGGAGTTCCCCCTGGCCCAGGTCGCCGTCCATCCCCTGCTGACCGCCCCCATCGGGTCCAGCCTGCTGAAGCTCGCCGGCCCGACCACGGCCGTGATGGTGGTGCAGACCTTCGTCGCCATCGCCGAGACCTTCATCTTCGGCAAGCTGGGCACCGAAGCGCTGGCGGGCTTCGCGCTGGTCTTTCCGCTCATGATGATGATGACGATGATGGCGGCGGGCGGCATGGGCGGCGGCGTCGCGGCCGCGATGGCGCGCACCCTGGGCGCCGGCCGTCGCGACGACGCGCGCGCCCTGATCCTGCACGCGCTGGTCCTGGGCGCGGTGCTGGCGATGCTGTTCACCCTGCTCGCCTGGACCGTGGCGCCGTCTCTCTACAGGCTGCTCGGCGGCGAGGGCCTCGCGCTCGAGCACGCCCTCACCTACTCCAATGTCCTGTTCACGGGCTCAATCGCGATCTGGGCGAACTTCTTCCTGTCGGCGCTGCTGCGCGGCGGCGGCGATGCCGCCACGCCAGGCCGCTACATGCTGATCTCGTCGATCGTCCAGATGCCGCTCTCCTACGTGTTGGCGCTGGGCATCGGCGACTGGCCCGGCCTCGGCATGGCAGGCCCGGCGGTTTCCGCGTTGCTCACCTCGGCAGTGTCGGCGCTCCTGCAGGCCCGCGCCCTGTGGGGCGGCAAGCTTGGCTTTACACCAGGGCTGGGCGGCCTCGCTCTGCAGGGCCGTCTCTTCTGGGACATTCTGAAAGTCGGCCTGATCGCCTCCTTCTCCGCCTTCACCGCCAACCTCACCGCCATGATGGTGACCGGCCTGGTCGGTCGTTTCGGCGTTACCGCTCTGGCGGGCTACGGCATCGGCGTGCGGCTGGAATTCATGCTGGTGCCGCTGGCCTTCGGCATCGGTTCGGGCCTCACGACGATCGTGGGCGTCGCGGCCGGCGCCAACGACTGGCAGCGCGCCGTGCGGGCCGCCTGGTTCGGCAGCCTCGTGGCTGGCCTCGGCATCGGCACCTTCGGCTGGATCGTGGCGCTCGTGCCCGAAGGCTGGGCACGGCTGTTCACCAGCGACCCCGAAGTGATCGCGGCCACCGTCTCCTACATCACGCATGTGGCGCCGTTCTATTGCCTGTTCGGCGTCGGCATGACGCTCTCCTTCGCGAGCCAGGGCGCCAACCGCATGGCGCCGCCCTTCGCGGCGGGCATTGCCCGCTTGATCGTCGCGACCGTGGGCGGCTGGTATGCCGTTGAGATTCTGGGCTGGGGCCTGAACGGCGTCTTCATCGCCATTGCCGTCGGCATGATCACCTTCGGTGCGCTGATCGCCGGTCCCCTGTTGATCCGTCCCTGGCGCCGCCGGGCGTGATAGGCTGCCTTCCCAACTCGGGAGGGCGGCATGCAGCGAAGCGGCACGATCTCGACCTGGAATCGCAATCCGGCCGATGAAGAAGCGATGGGCGCCGCCCATGCGCCGATCTGGCGGCGCATGATCGACGTGTCCGTTCCCGAGGATCTTCGCGACTCGACCGTGCTCGACTATGGCTGCAACCAGGGCGGCTTCCTGCGCATGCTGTACGACCGCCATCCCTTCCGCGCCGGCGTCGGCATCGACATCGCCCGCGAATCGGTGGCACGCGCCGAACTGCTAAAACGCCAGCGCCCGATCGACTATCGCGCCGGCAACAGCGCCACAGCCCTCGGCCACGTCTTCGACTACGCTTTCAGCCACGAGGTGCTCTACCTGCTGCCCGATCTCGCCGTCCACGCCGCCGACATGAAAGCAGCCTTGCGTCCCGGCGGCGCCTACGTCGCCGCCATGGGCTGCCACACCGACAGCGCGGTCTGGCCCAGGTGGCGCAAAGCGATTGCCGAGACCTCGTCGATCCCGATCTACGATCACTCGCTGGATCGCGTCGCCAGGATCTTCTCCGAGGCAGGCTTCACGGTCTCTGTGCGGCCACTCGCGCTCGACGCCTTCATGCCGGTGACGGTGGGCAGCGAATACTTTCCGAAGATCGTCGACCAGCTGCGTTATTACAGCCAGGACAAGGTGCTGTTCCGCTTTGTTCGCGCCCCCTAGGAGATCTCAATATGGCAATGCCGGCCCTGCCTTTCGTCACCGCTTTCTATGCCGCCCTGACCGGCTTGCTGTGTGTGGTGCTGTCCCTGCTGGTGGTCCGCCAGCGCATGACGACCCGCATCAGCATCGGCGATGGCGGCGACCCGGGGCTCAGTCGCATGGCCCGCGTGTTCGGGAACTTTGCGGAATACGCCGCACTGGTGCTGGTGCTGCTGGCCCTGCTCGAAATCTGTGGCGGCCCGCGCTGGCTGGTGCACGCGTTGGGTGCCTGCTTCGTCGTCGGCCGTATCGCTCACGCCTATGGCCTATCCAGCACGCTCGACATCAATGCCGGCCGGTCTGCCGGCATCACGCTGACGCTTCTGACCATCCTCGTCGCCTCGGGCACGCTGCTGATGCTCGTGGCGCGGAAGGTCTTCGCCTAGCCGCGCGCGCCGATCTTGCGCAACGACCGGTCGATCCAGAGTGCGCCGATCTTTTCCTGCACGCCGTTCTGGCGCAGCCGCTGGCGCAGGCTGGCGAAGTCGACACGGTCGAGCTCCTGGTCTTGGTTGAAGCAGGAGAACACCACCGTCTCCTTGCCGGTCACAGGATCCCTGTGGAGCTGCAGGCACTGGGCGCAGATCTCCTTCATCATGCATTGCATGGGCGAGTTGATCGAACCCAGCGCGCGGTGCTGGGCCTTGAGGTAGGGCTTCAGCACGGCATGACGCGCCAGACGGACGGCATTCATCATGCCGTCGGAGCCGATGGCCACGATGCGGTCGGCGTCGCTGAAGGGGATCGGCTGCGGGCCTAGTTCGCCCGAGGCATACTGGCGCATCGCCTCCACGATGTTGGTGACGACCGCCTTGTCCTGCGGCCGATCGACCGAGAAGCCCGGCGCCTCGTCGCAACTCCAGACGACGACGTCGGCAGCGGCCTCGATCTCTTCCACCTTGTAGCGGTCGCTCGGCTTCTTGTAGCCCGCGAAGTAGAGCACCTTGCTGCCGGCCTTGCGGAAGGCCTGGCCGATCGAGAACAGCACGGCGTTGCCGAGGCCGCCGCCGGCCAGCACGACGGTCTCGCCGGGCTCGATCTCGGTCGGCGCACCGGTCGGCCCCATCACGATCACCGGCTCGCCGGGCTCGAGCAGCACGCAAAGGTCGGACGACCCGCCCATCTCCAGCGTGATCAGCGACAGGAGGCCCTTGTCCTTGTCGACCCAGGCGCCGGTCAGCGCCAGGCCCTCCATGGTGAGCAGCGTGCCATCCACGTTCTTCGAGCGCGCCTCGTAATTCTGCAGGCGATAGAACTGGCCCGGCTCGAAGTTGCGGGCGGCGGCCGGCGCCTCGACGATGACCTCGACGATGGTGGGCGTCAGCCGGTCGACGCGCACGACCTTGGCCCGCCAATCGCGGTTGGCTTCGGCCAGGATCGCTCCGGGCGACCGCACTGGCGCCGCCAATTTCTCCATCGTCCGGGTCAGCACCGGATAGCCCTGCTTGGCGCCGCCCATCGCCTTCACGACATTGCCCGCGAACGAGGGATGCAGGTCGCCGAAGAACGACATGCCGCGGCCATCGTTGTGGCGGTACATCAGCACGCGCACGTCGGCTGGCTTGCAGATGCGCTCGGGCGTGGCGACGTTGCCGTCCTCGTCGAGGGCGCGGAAATACTTGCCGTCGATGAAGGCGTGCGTCGCATCCTCGCGCGCCAGCACGGTGTTGGGCTGCGTCCCCGCCGCCACCAGGATGGTCCGCGCCGGCAAGGTTGCTTCGACCTTGGCGCCGTTCTGTTCGCCCGCGACCTTCAGTGCAGAGGCATGTCCGTTGGCATCGATCTCGACGGCAACAGGCGAGAGGCCCTCGACGAAGCGGATGTCCTCCTCCAGCGCCTTGAACACCTCCTCGTGGTTCAGCGTATAGGATGGCGAGTCGATCAGGCGGCGGCGATAGACCAGCGACACGCCGCCCCAGGAGTTGACCAGCCCGGCGATGTCGGGCGTACGGCCCTCGCGCTCTGCCGCCCCGCGCTCGGCGCGGATGGCCCTGGCATGGCCCAGGAATTCCTGTGCGATCTCGCGTTCCTCGTCGTTCCAGCCGGCATTCACCGCCGCCTCGCCGCGCTCGGCGACCAGAGTCTCGTGGCGCGCCAGGAACTTCTCGACCTGCAGCGGATAGTAGGCGAGCGATTCGGTGGCGGTGTCGATGCCGGTCAGGCCACCGCCGATCACGATCACCGGCAGGCGGATCTGCAGGTTGGCGATCGACTCCTTCTTGGCGGCACCGGTGAGCTGCAGCGCCATCAAAAAGTCCGACGCTGCGCGCACGCCGCGCGCCACGCCGTTCGGCAGGTCGAGCACGGTGGGCTTGCCGGCGCCGGCGCAGAGCGCGACATGGTCGAAGCCCATGGCGAGCGCGCTCTCGACCGTCACCGTGCCGCCGAAGCGCACGCCGCCGAACATCGAGAACTGGCCACGCCGCTCCAGCAGCAGGCGCACCATCTTCAGGTAGTTCTTGTCCCAGCGCACGGTGATGCCGTACTCGGCGACGCCGCCGAAGCCCGCCATCGCGCGTTCACCCAAATCCTCGCGCAGGCTGGCGACATCCTGGACGGCGTCGAACTGCACGCGGGCGCCGTCGGCCAGCACACCCGACTGGCCGGGCGGCAGCGGCTCGATCTTCAGGCCGTCGATCGCCACCACCGTGTGGCCGTCGTTCATCAGGTGATGCGAAAGGTTGAAACCCGCCGGGCCGAGACCGACCACCAGCACGGTACGGCCGGTCGAGGGACGCGGGATCGGGCGGCGGAGGTTGAGCGGGTTCCAGCGCGTCAGCAGCGAATAGATCTCGAAGCCCCACGGCAGAGCGAGGACGTCCTTCAGGGTGCGGGTCTCGATCTGCGGGATGTCGACCGGTTCCTGCTTCTGATAGATGCAGGCCTTCATGCAGTCGTTGCAGATGCGATGCCCGGTCGCCGCGACCAGCGGATTGTCGACCACCGCCATCGCCAGCGCACCGACGGAGAAGCCCTCGCTCTTGAGGAGATTCATCTCCGAGATCTTTTCCTCGAGCGGGCAGCCCGCCAGGGTCACGCCGAACGGCGACTTCTGGAAGGCGCCGGTCTTGCGGTCCTTCAGGCCGCGCGAACAGCTGTCCTTGCCCTGGTTATGGCACCAGATGCAGTAGTTGGTGTGATCGAGCGCGCGGACCAGGTCGAAGCCCTCGTCGGTCAGCGCAAAACCCTCGCGATGGCGGAGCAGCGGCCGCGGCAACTTCATGCGCGTGACGCCATCGACGATCTCGGTCTCGATCGGCACCAGATGGTCGGGATCGAGCTTGTGCGGCACCTTGAACAGCGGACCGTCGCGATGGCGATTCTTGCCCTCGGGATGGTGCAATGCCCAGGCGGCGTAGCGCGCCATCGCGTCGATCTCTTGTGTCGGCGTCTCGACCTTGAATTCGGCACCAACGAGTTCGCGGACTTTGAGAGCGAAGGCGAGTTCCCAGCTTTCAAGCCCGTCGGTAAGGCTGGCCGCGATCGTGACCTCGGCCATGACGGTGTCGCCGTCGAGCGCCATCGCCGCATCGGCCTTGATGGCCCGCGTGACGTAGCGCTGTACGAACAGCCGCTTGCAGTCGTAGAGCGGCGCCAACCGACTATGGCGACCGCGCAGCTGGGTGACAGGCGTCGCCACATCGAACAATGCGCCGATGAAATCTTCGAGCGGCCGGGCCAGTTCGATCAGGAGGTTCGACTCGTCCTTGGGCGCAAGCTCGCCCGGCGTGGCGCGCGCGGCCATCAAGCGTGCATGAAGCCCGGCGTCGATGCCCTGCAGCCAGGCAGCAAAGGCAGCATCGAGGCGGCCGAGACCGTGGCGGTCGTAGAGATCGTTGAAGCTGAACCCATGGGAGAGCACGGGGGCCAGCCGGGGCGCGTTCATTGCGGAATATCCAGATGGGACGAGGGGTATTTCGTTCGTAGGCGAACCGATTAACCGGCGCGGGCGGGAAGCGCAAGGCGTGCGAAAACTTCGCGACATTTATGCCTGATGACGGCGCCTCCGGCTTCGCGCATGGTCCGGCCTCCATGCAAACCGCTCCTGCTTCCGTGCGCAACTGGCTGATCGTCGTTGCCGCGATGATCTTTTTCATGATCGCCATCGGGGCGCTCACGCGGCTCACCGAATCGGGCCTGTCGATGGTCGAATGGCGACCGGTCACCGGTTGGCTGCCGCCACTTTCCGACGCGGCCTGGAACGCCGAACTGGAGAAGTATCTTTCCTCGCCGCAGGGGAGAACGACGAATCGTGGTTTCAATGTCGTCGAATTCAGAGAGATCTTCTGGCTGGAATACATCCATCGTCTGTGGGGTCGGCTGATCGGCTTGGCCTTCGCCCTGCCGCTCGCCTGGTTCTGGTGGCGCGGACAGCTCACGCCCCATCTGAAGCCGCGGCTGCTGGCGCTGCTGGTGATGGGCGGACTGCAAGGCGCGCTGGGCTGGGCCATGGTCGCCTCGGGCCTGGTCGACCGTCCGTCGGTCAGCCATTACCGGCTCGCGGCCCATCTCCTGCTCGCGGTAGTGCTCTACGCCTACACGGTCTGGCTGATCCTCGGACTGGGTCCCCAGCAGGCGCGGCGGGACGATGCCAAGGTGGCGCGCGAAAGCACGGGGCTGATCGCCTTTCTCTTCGTCGTCCTCGTCTGGGGCGCGCTGATGGCCGGGCTGCGGGCCGGCACGGCGCATGGCACCTTCCCCACCATGTCGGGTTACTGGATCCCGCCAGGCCTGTTCGAACTCAGCCCCTGGTGGATCAACCTTTTCGAGAACGGCACGACGATCCAGTTCATCCATCGCTGGTTGGCCAAGCTCCTGGTGCTGGGCGTGCTGGTACTGGCCTGGCGCGTGCGGCGCCCGGAAACGCTGGCGGCGGCGGCGATGGCGGTGGTGCAGCTCGGCCTCGGAATCGCCACGATTCTGAGTGGAATCAACATCTTCCTGGCAACGGCGCATCAGGTGGGTGCAGTGCTTCTGTTGACGGCTCTGATCGTGGTCCGCCATCGCGCAATGCCTTCTCGGCAGCCTCAGGTCTCGGCTATGGTCGGGGGATGACCGGCACCCTCCAGAAGCCCAGTTCCCTGGCGAAGCGCCCCGTCGTCCTGGCCGGGGTCGCGATCCTGGTCGTGGCCGCCGCCGCCACGGGCGCCTGGGTGACACAGCCGCCAGAGACGGCGCCGCCGCGGGTCGCCAAATCAGCCCGCGCGAAGCGTGCCGTCGTCGAAGTCCCTTCGCCTCCCGCCGCCACGCCGACGGCCGAGATCGTGCTGCAAGACGCTCCGCCGCCGCCCGAGCCGACCAGCGCCGACATCGCCGGTAGCGGCGCTCCGCCATCCGCGCCCGCAGCCACGGCCGAGCCGCCCAAGCCGACCGACTGGGCGGCGATGCCGATCGACGAGCTTCGCGCCAAGGCCAATGGCAACGAAATCATCGCCATGGAGGAACTGGCCCGCCGGCTGGTCCAGGGTGTGGGCGTGACCAAGGACCAGCAGGCCGGCGCCGGCTGGCTGCTGCGCGCGGCCCAGCGCGGTTCGGCGCAATCGGCGTTCAACGTCGCCGTGATGTACGAGCGCGGCTTCGTGGTCGAGCGCGACTCGACCAAGGCCATCGAATGGTATCGCAAGGCCGTGGCGGCCAACATGGCGATGGCCAAGCACAACCTCGCCTTGCTGCTGCGCGACGGCAAAGGCGCGCCGCGCGACGGCAAGGAAGCCGTCGAGCTGCTGCGCTCCGCCGCGCTGCAGGGCATGGCGGCATCGATGTTCACGTTGGGCGACATTTACGAACGCGGCGACGCGGCCCCGAAGGACGCGGCAACGGCGTTGGCCTGGTTCGCGATCACCGCCGAATTCGAGCGTCAGACCAATCGCGGCACCGAAACGGCGCTGGCCAAGACGGCGAGCCAGCGCTCGCAAACCCTGCAGAGGATCCTGACGCCGGCCGAACTCGAGCGGGCCCAACAGTCGGGCCAGGCCGAGTTCAAGCTCATCGTCGAGACGCTGTCGCCGCCCAAGCCGGCGCCCGTGGCGGCCCCGGCGCCGGCCGAAATGGTCGCGGCGACGCCTGCACCACCGCCGTCTCCCGACGCCGATCCGCCGGGCTGGCCCAAGGCCGGCAACGACCAGGTCCGCGTCATCCAGCAGGCCCTGGTCGACCTGAAATTCCTGCGCGACAAGCCCGACGGTGCCCTTGGGCCGATGACTCGCGCCGCCATCCGCAGCTACCAGCGCAGCGTCGGCCAGCGCGAGACCGGCGAGCCGACCCGCGAGGTCTATGTCGCCTTGAAGGATTCGCTGGCCAGCCGCGACGTGGTGGCCAATTCGCCACTGCCGCTGCCGGCCAGGATCGAAGCGAAGGTCGAGACGCCGACCGTGGAGCTGCCGAAGGTCGAGTTGCCGAAGGCGGAGACGCCCAGGACCAGCACGGCCAAGGCCGAGGTCCCGAAAGTGGAAGTACCAAAGGTCGAGCCGGTGAAGATCGAGACGCCGAAGCCTGTCGAGGTGCCGAAGGTCGAAGCGCCGAAGATTGCACCGGCAAAGGTCGAGGCACCAAAGATCGAAGCCGCGAAGGTCGATCCGCCGAAGCCCGCCCTGCCGAAGATAGAAACCGCAAAGCCGCCGCCGGCCCAGATCGCGGCCACCGCGCCAGCCGTGATCGACATTGGCCGCACGGAACCGCCGGCACCGCCGCCGACATCGGCCGAAATTGCGCGCACGATGCCCAAGGAAGTGGCGCCCAAGGAAGTAGCCAAGGCCGTACCGGACGTCTGGCCGACCGCCGCCGCCGAGCAGGTGAAGGCCATCCAGACGTTGCTGCGCGACCTCAATTTTTCCCGCGACGCGCCCGACGGCCTGAACGGGCCGGGCACGCGCGCCTCGATCCGCGACTACGAACGCGCGGCCGGCCTCGCGGTGACCGGAGAGCCAAGCAAGGTGCTGTTCGAGTCGCTCAGGGAACTACGCCTGCTGATGGCGCCCAAATCCAACTGACATCGAGTCGTCAGTCTAGGACCAGCAGGCCGGCGTGCCGCCACCACGCCGTCGGCAGATCCGTTGCCGCCCGGTGCGCTGCCTCGACGGTATCGTGGAGCGCAAAGCAGGTGGCGCCGCTGCCGCTCATCGCGGCATAGCGGGCGCCGTCGCCCCGGCGCAACGCCTCCAGTACGTCGGCAATGGCCGGCTGCAGCGAGATCGCGGCGGCGGCAAGATCGTTGCCGCGCACGGCGAGGTCGGCGGCGAGTGTCTGCAGATCGGGCCACGCGGACGGTGCGGGCATAATCGCCGAGAAGGTCCCGCGACGCACGGCGAAGACCTCCGGTGTGGCAAGTGGCGTGCGGGGATTGGCCAGCAGAATGGCGCAAGGCGGCAGCGAAGGCGCCGGCCGCAGGACCTCGCCCACCCCCGAGACCAGGGTAGGCCGGCCGGCCAGGCACATCGGCACGTCGGCGCCGAGGGCTGCTGCGATTTCGAACAGCTCCTCCACCGGCATGGCCACGCGCCACAGATCGACCAGCGCATGGAGTGCCGCCGCCGCGTCAGCCGATCCGCCGCCCAATCCCGCTGCCACGGGAATGTGCTTGGCGAGACGAAGAGCGGCACGCGGCGCCACGCCTGCACGATCGGCCAGCAGGCGCGCGGCCCTCAGCACGAGATTGTCGGCGTCGCCCGCGATCGCCGCCGCCTCGGGACCTTCGAGGGCGAGCGACAGGCCATCGGACGGCGCGACCTCCAGCCGGTCGGCGAGGTCGGTGAAGGCGACCAGGGAGTCGAGCAGGTGGTAGCCGTCGGCGCGACAACCGACGACGTTCAGCCAGAGATTGACCTTGGCGCGTGCGAGCCGCATGGCGCGGGCCCCGGCGATTCTGCCGCCGGATCAGCCGCCCTGCTTGGCGGCTGGCGGCTTCTCGTAGACGGTCGGCTTGTCGTTGGACGGATTGAGACCGTTGGCGAGCTTGTCCTGGATCACCGGCACGCGATCCTTGTCCGGCTTTTGGTTGAGCGCGCGCTCCCATTCGAAGCGCGCCTCGCGCTTGCGGCCGACATGCCAGTAGGCATCGCCCAGATGCTCGGTGATGGTGGCGTCGTCGCCCTTCTGCTCGCTGGCCCGCTCCAGCCACTCGACGGCCTTGTCGAACTGGCCGACGCGGTAGAAGGCCCAGCCGACGCTGTCGGTGATCGCCCCGTCGTCGGGACGGAGCGCCGTGGCCTGCATCAACATCTTCATGCCTTCGTCGAGATTCAGGCCCTGGTCGATCCAGCTGTAGCCGAGGTAGTTCAGCACGTGCGGCTGGTCGGGCGAGAGCTCGAGCGCCTTCTTCATGTCCAGCTCGGCCTTTGGCCACTGCTTCGTCCGCTCGAGCACGATGCCGCGGCCGAAGAACACCGGCCAATGCCGCTCGTCGACGTTACGCAGGCGCGAGATCGCCGTGTCGTAGGCGGCAACGGCCTCGGCGTATTGTTCCTTGCTGCGTAGAAGGTCGGCCAGCGTCAGCGCCGCATCGATGCGCGTGGGCTTCTCCGCGATCAGCACCTTCAGACGCGCGACAGCCTCGTTGAAGCGGTCCAGCTGGGCGTCGAGTGCCGCCATCCTGAGGCGCGCCTGCCACGAGAGCGGCGATGTCGGCCCGACCTTCGCCAGCGCCGCGATCGCCTTGGGGATCTGCTGGAACTGCTCGTAGAGGTTCGAGATCATCAGCCACGCGTAGTCGTTGTCGGACTTCAGGCTGGTGGCGAGGTGATCGAAGATCAGTGCGAGGTCGGCGCGCTGGTTGCGCGGGTCGGCCGCCAGGATGCCGCCGATGTCGAACAGGATCTCGGAAATGCCCGAGGCCGGCGACGGCGGCTTGGGCATCGGCGCATTGGCCGCGACCAGGCCATCCATCAGGACGGAGTCGCTGTACTTCTCGCCATAGGTCTTGAGCAGCTCGCGCGCCTCGTCGGCCTTGCCGAGCCGGCGCAGCCCGTCGGCGACGGCCAGCGTGGTGCGCAAGCCGTTGCGGTCGAGCGACGACGCGCGACGGTACTTCGACTCCGCGGCTGCCTTGTCGCCCGCCAGCTCGTCGATCTGGGCCTCGATGACCAGCGCCGGCGCCTCGGCACGCTCGCCGGCCGCGGGCTTGAGCTTGGACAGGAAGGAGCGCGCCGCGGGATAGTCCTTCTCGCCGGCCTTGAGCCAGGCCATCACGTAGTCGCGCAGCACGCCGAGCTGGTTCTCGGAGCCGATGCGGGTGAGTTGCTGCTCGGCGGCCTTGTATTCGCCCTTCTTGATCGCCTGCACCGCCAGCACGAGGTTGGCGAAGCCGTCGCCAGGCCGCGTCGCCAGAACCTGGGGCGCGAGTTGCGCCGCGGAGTCGATGCGACCGGCATACATGCGCATGCGGAAGGCGGAATAGGCCAGCTCCGGATCGGTGGGCGCCAGCGCAAGCGCCGCATCCATCTGGTCGGACGCCGCGTCGTAGTCGTGATCCTGTTCTGCCACGCGCGCGGCGAGGTAGCGGCCGTCGAGCGTTGCGGCGATCTGGCGACCCCGCTGGGGTTGCGATTGCGACTGGGGTTGAGCGCCAAGGGTCACCGGAAGCGCGAGCAGCAGCGCAGCCGGAAGCAGCGTGAGGAGTGTGCGTCGCATACCTGTCACATGTTGGGGTAATTGGGGCCGCCGCCACCTTCGGGCACCGCCCAATCGATGTTCTGCGCCGGGTCCTTGATGTCGCATGTCTTGCAGTGCACGCAATTCTGCGCGTTGATCTGGAATCGCGGCTGGCCGTTGTCGGCCGTCACGACCTCGTAGACGCCAGCCGGACAGTAGCGTTGCGCCGGCTCGGCATAGAGCGGCAGGTTGACGGCGATCGGGATCGACGGATCGCGCAGCTTCAGATGGACCGGCTGATCTTCCTCGTGATTTGTGCTCGAGAGGAACACCGAGGAGAGTTTGTCGAAGGAGATCACGCCGTCGGGCTTGGGATACTGAATGGGCTGGAATTCGCTGGCCGGCCGCAGGCTCTCGTGATCGGCCTTCTTGTGGTGGAAGGTCCAGGGCAGCCGGATGCCGAGGTCGTGCATCCACATGTCGAAGCCGCCGTAGATCGTGCCCACCACGGTGCCCCAGGAGAGCGCCGGTTTGACGTTGCGCACCTTGTCGAGGTCCTTCCAGATCCACGACGCCTTCACCTTCACCGGATAGGCGATCAGTTCGTCGCCGCCGGTCTTGCCTGCCGCCAGCGCCTCGAACGCTGCCTCGGCCGCAAGCATGCCGCTCTTGACCGCGTTGTGGCTGCCCTTGATGCGCGGCAGGTTGACGAAGCCGGCCGAGCAGCCGAGCAGCGCGCCGCCTGGAAAGGTGAGCTTCGGTATCGACTGCAGGCCGCCTTCGTTGATGGCACGCGCGCCGTAGGACAGTCGCTTGCCGCCCTGCAGGTACTTGGCGACCTCGGGATGGGTCTTGAAGCGCTGGAATTCGTCGAACGGCGAAAGATACGGGTTCTCGTAGGAGAGGTGCACCACGAACCCGATCGACACGAGATTGTCGCCGAAGTGATACATGAACGAGCCACCGGCACTGCCAGTCTCCGACAATGGCCAGCCCTGCGAATGCACGACCAGGCCCTTCTTGAACTTCGCCGGATCGACCTGCCAAAGTTCCTTGAGGCCGATGCCGAACTTCTGCGGATCGACGCCGTCGCGCAGGTCGAACTTCGACATCAGCATCTTCGACAGCGAGCCGCGCGCGCCCTCGGCGATCAGCGTGTACTTGGCATGCAGCTCCATGCCCGGCGTGTAGCTGTCCTTGTGCGTGCCGTCCTTGGCGACGCCCATGTCGCCGGTGGCAACGCCCTTCACCGATCCATCGTCGTTGTAGAGCACCTCGGCGGCGGCGAAGCCCGGATAGATCTCCACGCCCAGCGCCTCGGCCTGCTGGCCGAGCCAGCGGCAAACGTCACCCAGGCTGACGATATAGTTGCCGTGATTGTTCATCAGCCGCGGCATCGTGAAATTGGGGAAGCGGAACGACCCCGCCTTGGTGAGCCACAGGAATTGGTCGTCGCTGACCTGGGTCTCCAGCGGCGCGCCCTTCTCCTTCCAGTCGGGAATGATCTCGTTGAGGCCGACCGGATCGACCACGGCGCCCGACAGGATATGGGCGCCGATCTCGGAGCCCTTCTCGAGCAGGCAGACGGAGACCTCGTGATTGCGCTCGGCCGCGAGCTGTTTCAGGCGGATCGCCGCCGACAGCCCGGCCGGGCCGCCGCCCACGATCACCACGTCGTATTCCATCGCCTCGCGCGTCATGCCTGTCTCGCTCTGCAGTGCCTTTTCCAGATGGACGCGCCGCCGGCCGGCAGCGATCCTTCCGGTGTAGATAGCCTGTCGGGGGCAGGATCGCCACCCGCGGAAAAGGGGAATTCCCGTGGCGGCGTTGACCGAAATCGACAGTAGAATCTTCTCTGCCCGTGAATTCCGGCTGGAAAGTGGCCAGATGCTCCCGGTTCTCGAACTCGCCTACGAAACATACGGCGTGCGCTCGCCCCAGGGCGACAACGGCATCCTGGTGGTCCACGGCTACACCTCGAGCCATCACGCCGCCGGCCACAACACAAAGGGCAAGCAGGGCCGCGGCGTCGCCGAAGGCGCGGCGGGCTGGTTCGACGGGCTGATCGGACCGGGCAAGGCGATCGATACCGACCGCTTTTTCGTCGTCTCGGTGAATGCGCTGGGCTCGGCGCACGGCAGCAGCGGCCCCAACGGCATCGACCCGCGCACCGGCAAGCCGTATGGCCCGACCTTTCCCGAGATCACGATGCGCGACATGGTGGCGAGCCAGAAGCTGCTGGTCGATTCGCTTGGATTGAAGAGCCTGGTCGCCGTGGTCGGTCCATCGATGGGCGGCTTCCAGTCGTTCCAGTGGGCGGCGTCCTACCCTGGTTTCATGAAGGGTATCGCCGCATCCGTTACCGCGCCCCGCGCGCCAAACCGCCTCGGCGGCCTGAAGGCACTGCAGGCGCGCCTCGCCAGCGACCCGAACTGGAACGGCGGCTGGTACTACGAGAATGGCGGCATTCCCGGCACGCTCGAACAGATTCGCTACGAGACTCTGCTGAACTACGGCCAGGGCGAGGCCGAGGCCAAGGTCGCCGCGAAGAGTTGGGCGAAGATCTACGACGGCCATTCGCTGGTCACCCTGCGGCGCGCGATTGACGGCTTCGACATCACCAAGCAGTACGACCAGCTCAGGAAGACCAAAGTCCTGTACGTGATCTCCAAGACCGACAAGCTGTTCGACCTCACCGACTGCGCTGTCCACGCACTCGAAATGCGCAAGGCCGGCGTCGACCTCACTTACGTCGAGATGCCGTCGAACAAGGGACATATGGCGAGCCATGCCGATGCCGCCATGTGGGCACCGATCCTGGGCGCCTTCGTGAAGAGCCTCGGATGAACGAAGCAGCCTTCCCGCAAGAGGATATCGCCTCGCTGCTGAAATGGTACGTCGACCATGGACTCGACGAGACCATCGGCGAGGAAGCCATCGACCGCTTCGCCCTGCCGCCTCCCGTCGCTGCCGCTCCGGCGGTCGCTCCCTCGCAAGGCGCCGCGGCGCCGACACCGATCCGCGCCCCTCTGCAGGCGCCGATGGTTCGCGCCCCGGTGCCGCTCGAATCGCCACAACTCGCCGAGGATGCGCGCGAACTCGCGCGGCGCTGCGCCACCATCGCCGAACTCGAGGAGGCGGTGCGCGCTTTCGAAGGCTGCGCACTGAAACGCACCGCCAAGAACACCGTGTTCGCCGACGGCGTGGCGGGCGCCCCCGTCATGGTCGTGGGCGAAGCGCCCGGCGCCGACGAGGACCGCCTCGGCAAACCGTTCGTCGGTGTCAGCGGCCAACTCATGGACCGCATGTTCGACGCCATCGGCATGAGCCGCGGGCGCGACCTCTACATCACCAACATCCTGTTCTGGCGCCCGCCGGGCAACCGCACGCCGACGCTGGCCGAGCAGGCAGTCTGCCTCGCCTTCACGCGCCGCCACATCGAACTCGCCAAGCCGAAACTATTGGTGCTGGCCGGCGGCACGGCGGCCAAGGCGATGCTCGAAACGACCGAAGGCATCATGCGGCTGCGCGGCAAGTGGACGAGCCTGAAGCTCGACGACGGCACCGAGGTGCCGACCATGCCGACCTTCCATCCCGCCTATCTGCTGCGCACGCCGGCCAGCAAGCGCCAGAGCTGGCTCGACCTGCTGGCGATCGACAAGAAGCTGAAGGAACTCGGCGGGAAATAGCCCCTATCGGCGAGCGACGATCTCGTCGAGAGCACTTGGATCGCGCCGCAGATCGAGGCAAGCAAGGACCAGAACTCGTTCAGCCTCCTCGACGTAGAACAGGCCGAAGGGAAATCGTCGCATCACCGCGCGCCTGATTCCGCTGTCGACGACCTGGTACAGGCCCGGCGCATCGGCGATGTGACCCTCGACACGGTCCACCTCTGCGATAAACGCAGCGCCCATCCCCGTCCGTTCACTTTCAAAATGCCGAGCGGCATCGAAAATGTCGCGCCGTGCTGCCTGCCGATAGACAACGAGAAACGACACTGCTTCAGGTCATACCCAGTTCGCGACGGATATCGGCCAACGTGACGACGGGTTCTTCGGGGTTGGCGCGGTACTCGGCGAGTCTTCGACGAAGCTCTCGACGATGTTCGTCGGAGATCGGAGCAACCGCCGTGTCGTTGGCGACGCTGTCGAGCAGGTCATAGGCCAGCCGCAAACGCTCGTCAGCGTCGAGTTTCTCCAGCTCGGCAATCAGAGCCCTATTCATGGGTCTCATCATAGCTCAATGAGCAACGCTTGTAAGCCTATAGGTCGACGAGCTTCTTCCTGAGGAAGAATTTCTTGTGGCCTGGCGGGAAGTCGTCGAGCGTTGCGAAGAGTTCGTAGCCGCGCTTCTCGTAGAACGGGCGGGCCTGCCATGAATGCGTGTCGAGATGCGCCGAATGGCAGCCGCGCTTGCGGGCATAGTCCTCGGCCGCATCCATCAGGCGCGTCGCATGACCCTTGCTGCGCAGCGCCGCGTCGACCCAGAGGATGGAGACGAACAGCCAGTCGGACCAGACATAGCCCAACAGGCCGCCCAGGGTTTCGCCCTTCTCGCCCTTCAAATAGATGTTGCAGGGATAGTAGTCGGACCGGCCCGTCGCGGCGGCGTTGAAATACGAAAGCCGGTCGCGCACATAGTCGGCCGCGGCCGGATTGCTGGGGTCGAAGACCAGATCGATCTTCTCATCCGTCGGTTCAGTCATGGGATCGCATCTCCGCGCGCTGCCGGACCAGCGCCAGCAAGGCGCGGCCGATCGGCATGTCGATACCGACCCATTCCGACATCTCGACCACTGCCCCCAGCAGCGCCTCGATCTCGAGCGGACGGCCCTTCTCGAGGTCCTGCAGCATCGACGTCTTGTGCGCGCCGACCTCGGCGCCACCGGCCATGCGCTTGTCGACGGTGAGTGCGAACTTCACGCCGAGCTTCTCGGCCACGGCCTGGCCCTCGACCATCGCCGCACGGCAGACGGCGTGCGTGCCGGGATCGGAGATCACCTTGTCGAGCGTGGCGCCGGTGAGCGCGCTCACCGGGTTGAACGCCATGTTGCCCCACAGCTTGACCCAGAGCTCGTCGCGGATGCGCGGCCGCACCGGCGCTTTCAGGCCGGCCTTGATCAGCAGTTCCGAAAACCTGGCCGCGCGCTCGCTGCGGCTGCCGTCGGGCTCACCCAGGGTGAAGCGATCGCCGTAGGTGTGTTCGATGACGCCGGGTTCGGCGATCTCCGCCGCCGGATAGACGATGCTGCCCAGCACCTGTGCCGGCGGGAAGGCCGCCGACAGGGCGCCGCCGGGATCGACCGAGTCGATGCGCCGGCCCTCGAAGTCGCCGCCGAGCTTGTAGGTGTACCACCAGGGAATGCCGTTGATCGCCGTGACGATGGTGGTGTTCGGTCCGATCAGCGGCTTGATCTGAGCCAGCGCCGGGATCAGCGAATGGGCTTTCAAGGTCAGCACGAGATAGTCCTGCGGGCCGATCTCCTTAGGATCGTTCACCACCTGGGGCTTCGTGACCGTCTCCGTACCCTCGCACTTCAGCACGAGTCCCTTGGAGCGCATCGCCTCATAATGCGGGCCGCGCGCGACGACAGTGACCGGCGTGCCGGCCATCTCGAGCTTGGCGGCCATCAGGCCGCCGATCGCGCCTGCGCCGAAGACGCAGATCGATGTCACGGCCCCGGCCTCACGCCGCCTCGCCGAGGCCGAGCTTCTGCGCGAGGCCGATGCGCTGCAGCTTGCCGGTCGCACCCTTGGGAATCTCGGTCACGAACACGATCTTGCGCGGCACCTTGAAGTCGGCGGCACGCTTGGCCACGAAGTCGCGCAGCTCGCGCTCCGTCGCCTCCACGCCGGGGCGCAGCACCACCACGGCGCCCACTTCCTCGCCCAGCTTGGGATGCGGGATGGCGAAGGTGACGACCTGCTCGACTGCGGGATGGTCCATCAGGATGGTATCGACCTCGATCGGGCTGATCTTTTCGCCGCCGCGGTTGATGATCTCCTTCAGGCGGCCGGTCAGGAACAGGAAACCGTCCTCGTCGAAGCGACCCTGGTCGCCGGTGCGGAACCAGCCGTTGGCGAAAGCCTTCAGGTTGGCGTCGGGATTGTTGTCGTAACCCGCCGTCACGTTCGGTCCCTGGATCACGACCTCGCCGATCGCGCCCTGCGGCAGGAACGCACCCGCCTCGTCCATGATCGCGACCCTGGGGCCGGCCGGCAGGCCGACGGCCCCCGGCTTGCGCTTGCCGGGCGGCAGCGCGTTGGAAGCCATCTGATGGCTGGCTTCGGTCATGCCGTAGGACTCGATCACCGGGCAGCCGAAGGCGGCCTCGAGTTCGGTCATAACCTGCGGTGGCAGAGACGCCGAGGAGGACCGGATCAGCCGGAGTTTGGCACTCTTCGCCGTCTCGGTGTTGCGGCCGAGGCGCGCCAGGATGGTCTGGTGCATGGTCGGCACCGCCGTGTACCAGGTCGGCTTCACTTCCTCGAGCCAGGCGAAGAAGCGCAGCGCATTGAAGCCCGGCGTGCAGCTCACCGACGCGCCGGCGCCGAGCGACGACAGGACGGCGGCGATCAGGCCATGGATGTGGAACAGCGGCATGATGTTGAGGCAGCGGTCCTTCGGCGCGAGCGAAAGCGCCGCCGCGATGTGACGCGCCGAAGCCGCGAGATTGGACGCGGTCAGCGGCACGATCTTGGGACGCGCCGTGGTGCCCGACGTGTGCAGCACCAGCGCGATCTCGGCCCCTTGCGAGGGGCCGGGCTTGACGGCCTTGGCTGGCTTCAGCGTCGAGACGTCGAGCGTGAAGAGTCCCGCGGGGCCATCAGCCACCGGCACCAGCTCGATGATCGGCACGCCCACCTTTTGGGCGACCGCGCGCACCGGGCTGTCCATGCCCAGCTGGACGATGACCGCCTTGGGCTTGAGATCGTCGAGATAGAATTCGAACTCGTCGGCGCGATAGGCCGGATTGAGCGGCGCCGAGCTGGTGCCCGAGGCGACGGCGATGAAGGACGAGGCCATCTCCGGCCCATTCGGCACCACCATGGCCACGCGATCGTCGCGGCCGATGCCGACGCCGTTCAGGGTCGCCAGCGTATCGTCGACCAGCTTCCTGAGGCCGGCGTAGGTGAGCCACGGGCGCCCCGGCGCCCCGATAGCGGGCGCGTCGGCCGCGCCCGCCTTGGCAACGTCGTAAACAGTCTGAACCATGAATCTCTTGCCTCTGTTCTAGCTCTCCTCCCCTTGGCGGAATCCGCCAAGGAGAAGTGTCGCCGTCTTACGGCGACGGAGGGGTCATGAGCCGCCGACCCCTCCGCCCTCCTAAGACGAGGGCACCTCCCCTGCGCTGTGTCCGCGCAGGGGAGGAAATTCTCTAAGCAGCCGCCTTCTTTTCGTCGGCGATGATCCGGTCGTAGGCCGGCAGGGTGAGGAACTCGTAGAACTGCGGCTGCTCGACCAGGTCGATCATGAGCTGGGCGGCTTCCTCGTGACGGCCCTTGGCGTAGGCCTCGTCGCCCATCTGCGCCTTCACCTTGTCGAGCTCCTCGCGCACGATCTGGCGCACCAGCTCCTCGGTGATCTGGCGGCCGTCGTCGAGCTTCTGGTTGTGGCGCACCCACTGCCAGACCTGGGCGCGGCTGATCTCGGCGGTCGCGGCGTCTTCCATCAGGTTGAACAGCGGCACGCAGCCGATGCCGCGCAGCCACGCCTCGACGTAGCCGATGCCCACCGCCACGTTCTGGCGCAGGCCGGCCTCGGTCTTCGGGCCGGTCGGCATGGTGATCAGGTCGGCCGCGCTCACATGCACGTCCTGGCGCTTGCGGGCGATCTGGTTGGCTTCCTTCATGACCGCGTCGAACTCGGCCTTGGCGATCGGCACGAGGCCCGGATGAGCCACCCAGGTACCGTCGTGACCGTCGCCCGCCTCGCGCTTCTTGTCGGCATGCACCCGGCCCATCGCCTCGTCGTTGGCCTTGGGGTCGTTCTTGATCGGGATCTGCGCCGCCATGCCGCCCATCGCATGCACTTCGCGGCGATGGCAGGTCTTGATCAGGAGCTGGCTGTAGGAGCGCAGGAAGTGCGAAGTCATGCCGACCTGGCCGCGATCCGGCAGCACCGACCACTCCTGCTCGCGGAACTTCTTGATGAAGCTGAAGATATAGTCCCAGCGGCCGCAGTTGAGGCCGGCCGAATGATCCTTCAGCTCCCACAGGATCTCGTCCATCTCGAAGGTGGCGAGGATCGTCTCGATCAGCACCGTGGCCTTGATCGACTTCTGCGGCACGCCGAGCGCATCCTGGGCCGCCACGAACACGTCGTTCCACAGCCGCGCCTCGAGATGGCTCTCCATCTTGGGCAGGTAGAAGTACGGGCCGGTGCCGCGGGCGAGCGCCTCCTTGGCGTTGTGGAAGAAGTAGAGGCCGAAATCGAACAGCGAGCCCGACATCGGCTTGCCATCGACCATCATGTGCTTCTCGAGCAGATGCCAGCCGCGCGGACGGACGAACAGCGTCGCGATCTTGTCGTTCAGCTTATAGGCCTTGCCGCTTTGCGGATCGACGTAGTCGATCTCGCGGCGGACGGCGTCGGCCAGGTTGAACTGTCCCTCGATCATGTTGGTCCAGGTCGGCGTCGAAGCGTCCTCGAAATCGGCCATGAAGACGTTGGCGCCGCAGTTCAGCGCATTGATGATCATCTTGCGGTCGACCGGCCCGGTGATCTCGACGCGGCGGTCGAGAATGTCCTTGGGCAGCGGCGCCACGGTCCAGTCGCTCTCGCGGATCTTGGCGGTGGCGGCCAGAAAATCGGGCTTCTCGCCGGCATCCAGCCGCTTCTGGCGCTCGACCCTGAGGGCCAGAAGCTCCTCGCGGCGGGCGTTGAACTTGCGCTGCAGGTCGACGATGAACGCCACGGCCTCCTTGGTCAGCACCTTTTCGAAGCCGGGTTTGATCGCGCCATCGATCGTAACGCCCGCCGGAAGGTCCAAAGCCGCCATGTCGTTTCCCCTCGAAATCTTTCGGTTCACAGTCGAGGGGGCGATTTACCGCCTTGAGGGCCTGCCCGGCAAGGCGCTAGGACAAGGCATGGACGCCGCTTTTCTCGTCGACTGGCTCAATCTGGTGCTGCGCTGGGCCCACATGATCGTGGGCATCGCCTGGGTCGGCGCCTCGTTCTACTTCATCTGGCTGGACAATCACCTGCACAAGCCGCTCGATCCGGCCGACGCCGCCAAGGGCATCGGCGGCGAGGTCTGGGCGGTCCATGGCGGCGGCTTCTACACCGCCAAGAAATTCACCCTGGCCCCCGCGACGCTGCCTCCCGAACTGCACTGGTTCAAGTGGGAAGCCTACACGACACTGGTCACCGGCTTCTTCCTGCTCTGCCTCGTCTACTACTACGGGGCCGAAATCGCCCTCATCGATCCCTCCGTCATGAGCCTCGGCAAGACCGAGGCCATCGCGCTCGGCCTCGCCTCGCTGGTGATCGGCTGGCTGGTCTACGACTGGCTCTGCCGCTCGGCCTTCGGCGACGACGACGCCGTGCTGGGCGGGCTGCTGTTCCTCTATTGCGCGGTGGCGGCCTGGACGCTCTGCCACCTCTTCTCGGGCCGCGGCGCCTACATCCATTTCGGCGCCATGCTGGGCACGATCATGACGCTCAACGTCTACTTCGCGATCATTCCCGGCCAGCGCGAACTGGTGAAGGCCAAGGAGGAAGGCCGCACGCCCGATCCGAAGTACGGGCTGATGGGCCGGCAGCGCTCGGTCCACAACACCTATTTCACCCTGCCCGTGCTGTTCACCATGATCAGCAATCACTACGCCGGGCTCTATGGTCACGAATGGAACTGGGTGCTGTTGCTGATGATCTCGCTGGCGGGGGCGCTGATCCGGGTGTGGTTCGTACAGCGCCACAAGGGCGACCCCAATCCGCTGGTGCTGGCTGCGGGCCTGGTCATTCTGGCGCTCGCCGCGCTACTCTCGCTGCCGCGGCCAAGCAGCGATGGCGGCGGGCCGGTCTCCTTCGATGAAGTGTTGCCGATCATCCAGGCCCGCTGCGTCTCCTGCCATGCCGCCAAGCCGACGCAGGAAGGCATCGCCGCCCCGCCCAAGGGCGTCATGCTGGAGACGCCGTCGCAGATCCGGGCGCTGGCCGCGGCGGTCAACCAGCAGGCCGCTGCGTCACGGGTCATGCCGCCCGGCAACATGACGCACATCACCGACGCCGAGCGACGCATGATTGCGCGCTGGTTCAAGGCAGGCGCACAATAGGCGGATGATCTTCCGCTCCGGCGGTCTGCCCTGGCGCCGCCTGCTCACCGCCGCGCTGGCGGTGGTCGCGATCTTTCTGTACTGGACCCAGGTCTCCGAGCGCGACGACCGCACCTCCGTGCGCGAATCGACGCCGACCGAGACGCGCGTTGCCGCGGCCGGCGAACCGGCGGCGGCGAGAGGCTGGGGCGCGAGCGTCGGGTTCGCCGACGCGCGCCGGCTCGATCAGCACTTCGAAAAGCACGGCACCGAATTCGGCCGCATCACCAAGCAGGACTATTTGCGGCAGGCGCAGCTGCTGCGCGACGCCAAGGTGAGCGGCCCGATCCTCGAGACCGTCAGGCGCGACGGGGTTACGACACGCTTCGACCGGCAGACGGGTGCCTTCATCGCCTTCAATCCCAACGGCGTCATCCGGACCTTCTTCAAACCCAACGATGGCGAGCGTTACTTTCGTCGCCAGGCGGAGCGCGGCAGCGAATGAAACCACCCCCACCTCCCGGCCTGCCCGACGTCAAGGACCTGCGCGAGCTGATCGACCAGTGGGCCACCTTCACCGCCGACCTCGAGCGGCAGGACTACAGCTTCGACATCGACAACTGGCTGAACGATGTCGACGTGCGCCAGCTGATCCTGGAAGCGCTGCCGATGTTCAGCCGCGAGGAAATGGGCGACCACGCGCTGAAGCTCGACGAGGCCGACCGGCAGTTCATGGCCGGCACGCGCGACTTCAAGCGCTGCGTCTGGGGCAGCGGAACGGCCAAGAAGGAAAAATGGACGGCACAGAAGAACTGGTGGTACTTCCGCACGCCGCGGCGGACCAACGCCCAGCTCGAAGACGAACTCGCGACGGTAAGATGAGCACGCCGAAGATCCTGATCGAGACCGCAGGGCCCGTCACCACCCTCACCATCAATCGCCCGGCGTCGAAGAACGCCCTCGACAACGAGGCGGCGCACGGCTTGGCCGCCGCACTGAAAGCCTTCGAGGTCGATCCGCAGGCCCGCGTGGCCGTGTTGACGGGCGCCGGTGGCGCATTCTGCGCCGGTGCCGATCTCAAGGAACTGGGCGGCGGCACCGACTATTTTCCCTGGGCAGGCAGCGACGAGGGCCCGCTCAAGGCACCGCTTTCAAAGCCGGTGATCGCCGCCATCGAAGGCCATGCCTGCGCCGGCGGCCTCGGCGTGGCGCTCTTCTGCGACATCCGCATCGTCGACGAGACGGCGCGCTTCGGCGTCTTCTCGCGCCGCTGGGGCGTGCCGATGAGCGACGGCACCACGGTCCGCCTGCCGCGGGTCATCGGCCAGGGCCGCGCCATGGACATGCTGCTGACCGGCCGCGCCGTGGGTGCCGACGAGGCGATCGCCATCGGCCTTGCCACCCGCAAGGTGGCGCGCGGCACGACCCGCACCGAGGCGGAAAAACTCGCGGCCGAGATCGCTGGCTTCCCGCCCATCGCCATGACGTCGGACCGGCAATCGGCCTACGAGAGTTTCGATCGCGCCCAGGCGGACGCGATCCGGCACGAAATGGAACTGTCGCTGGCGGCGCGACGCCAGGAATCGCAAAGCGGCGCGGCGCGTTTCGCCAAGGGCGAGGGCCGCCACGGCAAATTCGAGAGGTCGAAATGAGGGCGTTGGTTTGCGAGGCTTATGGTCCGGTCGAGAACCTGAAGATCAAGGACATCGCGATGCCCAAGCCCGGACCGGGCGAGATCCTGGTCCGGGTCGGCGCCGCCGGCGTGAGCTTCGCCGCCATGCTGGGCGTCCAGGGCAAGCACCAGAACAAGCCGCCGCTGCCTTACGTGCCGGGCAACGAGATGGCGGGTCACATCGTAGAGCTTGGTGATGGCGTGACCAACGTCAGGGTTGGCCAGCGCATCGCCACCGGCGTGAGTCAGGGCGCCTACGCCGAATACGCCGTGGCGACTGCGGCCAATGCCGTGGTGATCCCGGAAACCATGCCCTATGCCGAGGCGACCAACTTCCCGACGCTCTATCCGACCGCCTATGGCGTGCTGAAGTGGAAGGCCTGCCTGCAGCCGGGCGAGGTGATGCTGGTCCACGGTGCGGGCGGCGGTTCGGGCCTGACCGGGATCGAGGTCGGCAAGGCGATGGGCGCCATCGTGATCGCTTCGGCGGGCGGTGCCGACAAGCTCGCGGCCGCCAAGGAGGCCGGCGCCGATCACCTGATCGACTATCGCACCGAGGATCTCCGTACCAGGGTGCTGGAACTGACCGGCGGCCGCGGCGCCGACGTGATCTACGATCCGGTTGGCGGCTCGGCGTTCGACACCTCGCTGCGCTGCATCGCGCCGGAGGGCCGGCTGATTCCGATGGGCTTCGCCAGCGGCGTCATCCCGCAGATTCCGGCCAACATCCTGCTGGTCAAAAACGCGACGGTGATCGGCTTCTACTACGGCTACTACAACGGCTGGGGCGGCCAGGGAGGCAGGGGTGGCATGCCGACGCCCAAGGAAGCAGCGGCACTCGCCAAGCGCCAGGCCATGGTGGCCGAGGCGCAGGCCGAACTGACGCGCTGGTTCACGGAGGGCAAGCTCAAGGCCACCGTCGCCGCGACACTCGACCTCGCCGACTACGTGAAGGCCTTCAAGCTGATCGAGGAGCGCACGGTCGTCGGCAAGGCCGTGCTGGTGCCCTAAATAAGACTGTTGGTAGCAAGTTAAATTGTCCGGTCTAGGTAGCGTGTGATGTGTCCGCTCGGTTTTGTTTTCTGGCAGGGGCTAGCCCCTGCCAGCCGGTCGCGTCGAGCGGTGTGACGCGACCCGGTTG
>JAESGK010000245.1_pt1 | contig 34212 bp, 26 predicted proteins | sample 9269681 | NCBI WGS metagenome assembly JAESGK01 (sample SAMN14515347, study PRJNA621673) | algae metagenome | isolation source: Timaviella obliquedivisa GSE-PSE-MK23-08B and co-occurring heterotrophs from... | place: USA: Grand Staircase Escalante National Monument, Utah | collected 2006-08-15
GTTGGGAATTGACCATAGGGCTTTTTTGAATTCGGCTAGTCGCTGTGAGGCGAAAGCAGCTTTAGCTTTGGTTCAAAAAAAAGTGACAACTGACAAATTTTCATCAGTTTTGCGATCGCTTTTGTGAGCCATCCAAAAATAGTACGGACAGAGAAGCTGTCTCAGGGAACTCAACGACCATGAAATGAGAAACTCTGAACAGAAAACAGTGAAAAATATGAACCCCACAGGTTACCAAGCTTACGGTTACGGGGAAAGATACTAAATGGGTTCCGTAGCAAACTACTGTTTCTTGTGTCTAATCTAATTAGTTTAAGGAAATCGGCTGAACATTGGCATTTTGAGAATGAAGCCAACTTTGAAATGTTTGTGCGTTCTCACTTACTGACACTCTTTGGACTCTCCATCCTGAAGCAGCAATATACGGTCGAGGGGCAAGTCTGTGACCTCCTAGCGGTCAATGCAAATCAACAATTGACTATCCCGGAACTCAAAAATGTCGAAGATCGATACCTGGTTCAACAAATTACCCGATATTTCGATGCGATGCAACGGATTCAACCTTTTCCAGATCAGGTTGATTACAGCCAACCCATTCGTCTGATTGCGATCGCCCCCGCTTTTCACCGAGACAATCAGATTGATCACCAGTACAACTATCTAGACATCGAATTCTGGCAGTTTAAAGTTCTAGAACGAGCCAATCAGATCTACTTGCGACTGAGCAATCTAGACACACAACAACAGGTGCAAGTCAAAATTCCCTATGAAGAGAGGACTGAGGCGGTCAATATTCCTAACCCGCCCAAAAGTTTTCTCAATCTCATCGCTCCCTGTTGTACTTCAGAGCAACACAGTTTTTTGCAATCGCGCGATCGTTTCTTACGATTCGATACTCGTATGCAGGAGACGGTGAGGAGCGGCAGTGTGATGTATGGCAAAAGTAAATCTAAACCCTGCGCCGAATTCCGTTGGGATCGTTCGCGCGCTTGTGTAGTGCTGTACCTGTGGCTCCCTCACGTTTTATCCGGCAGTCAAACCCGGCAAGGCGTGGCTCGAATGCGGATCTGGACAGACTGGCAAATGGTTTCAGATCTAGGTCATGTGCCTCAAGGTAATGGCAGAAAAATTTCGGTGAGCGAATGGCAAGCAGGAAAAATCCGTCCTCTTAGTAAATTACTCCCGGCTAAAGCAGAAAACCGCCAGCGCTTCTTTAATAGTCCTCAGTATCGTCGAGAATACATCGGACAATACCACAATATAGGAGCCAATCCTCATTATCGAGCTGGGCTAGCTCTACGGTTTGAAAACTATGCCAAATGGATTGACCAGCCCAAGCTACACCCTTCTCTAGAAGGCGTTGTCCAGTTAGCATTAGAGACTTGGCTCCAGCGGCTCTCAAAGTAATTCAACAGATGACGTGCTGGAAAAAATCAGGTTTAGTACTGATCCGCACAAGCTTGAAGCCTTTATTGGCTCCCTACAAAGTTGCAAGAGCTAATTTAACTATGACCTGAATCATTCAGGGACACAATCCTGCACTCCGTGAAGTGATGTAACAGTTCACTAAGCTCCTCACAAAGTCAGGGAATTCTCACCTGCGGTGCACTTTAACGAGTAGGGCTGCATCTACTAGTCCCAGTTCCCCGTGTACCGATTTGATTAGGATTAAATGAACTGGTCAGCAGAATGAATCGGCTCACTTAAGCAAAGATCAATCACTAAAGACTGCATCTTGTTCGACAACCACTGCTGGAAGATCTCGTCTTGTAACTGTTGGGCAGTAGCATAATCTAACGTGGCTGGAAGCATCTTCTCGACTCGAATCAGGCACCAACAGTCACCATCGCAGGCAATTGGTCCAATGATCTCTCCAACTTCAGCAGCATATACATCGATCGCAATTGTTTGTTGAATCTGCAATCGGCTGACTGCACCCATCATGCCATTCGTAGCACCATCTTCACTTTGAGAATACGTTTGCGCTAGTCCCTCGAAACTGCCACTTTCTTCAACAATTTGAATTTTCAACTCTTCGGCTAGGTCTTGGGAAGCGACAACAATCCGAGAAAGAACAACTTGATCGAGCAAGAGTTTATTTTCAATGAAGTGCTGTAATAGCTGCGGTTGTGCTAACTGCACCTTAAACTTCTCTAACTTTAGATTAAGCGCAATTTGTTCACGGAAGATCGACTCATCCCATCCTTTGCTCTTTAACCAGCTCTGAAAATTTCGGAGTTCGGTTAAGCCGTTTTGCTGTTGAAAGGTTACGATCGCCTCCTCAATAGCTGAAGCCTGAATCTCGAGGTCAGAGCGTTGTTGAAACTCCTGCTCAAGGAGATATTGAGTTGCGATTTCTTCCAAAAATAGAGATAATTTGCCAGAGTTTCGCAAGCTCTGGAGTGCTTGCTGAAAGGAAATGGGATGATTGGCGATCGCCAGTACTGAAGGGGGAGAAGCAAGGGTGAGGGCAGACTGTTCTGGTAACTGTAGTAAATTTGACATGGTTTTGCCGAAGAAATATGGGACTGTGATTAGAGGCTGTGATTAGATGAAGCGACGGCAACGAATGTCTTGATGATTAATAGGCTAGTTGTTGCGACATCCGTTGCTAGCCGCAAAGTATTACAGGTATTTAATTCTGCTCTAGGCGATTCTAACCACTGCCATATCCAACGTGACTGTTCGATCAGTGTTTGAGCCAAAAGAGGTGCCGTTAACAACAGCCGCATTAATTAACACAGTCTGTTGAGCAACTCTGGCTCGGAAACCGCTCCCTGATCTGTAGAAGCTACCTTGAACACTGGCAAAGTTTCTAGAGGTTGTCATGCTTGAACTTCTAGAGCCAGAAAAACTCAGCCCGTTATTGGTCTGCTGATATCTCCCTACGATTGGAAATAGATCAGTTCGGGCAATGGTTCCTAAACCTGCCGGGGTAAACCGAAATGCCCCGTTGCTGAAAAACTCCCAGGCACTGCCATTGTGCATTTGCTGAACACCCGTGGTGTTCCGAGTACCATTTCCTGTAACTCGAAGCACAGAGGGACTACGTCCTTGAAACACAGCAAGGCGAGTAACGCTTGCTGCTTTAGAAGTCATTGAATTCTCAGAACTGACGCTTGATCGATTGTGAAGTCGCACTGTTTTTTGATTCAAGCTGCTGCCTTCTGAAAAAAGCTCTGTTGGCAGATTGATTGTATTCCGTAGGGGTGAGCTAGCAGAATTTAACGAATGAGATGAGCGAGTTAGGGTTGTCATAATAATCTCTAAATAATGAACGCTTAAGCAAACACTCAGTATGATTGAAAATCAGGAAGCTGAATCGATTCGCTTACTGCCTATCGTAAAGATCAGATGCAATCAGCGCACCCATCCTTTCAGCAAAGAGAGTTGCGCTATTTGACACGGCTCGTAACGCCGTCTGGCTATGCCAATTACCGAAAACTGCAAGGAGCATAGCCAATTTCTATACTTACTGTTTCCTGCTTGAGTAAGCAAGTGATCAGAGAGTCGTAATGTATTGCTATTTGTATTCCTCTATTGTTTGGAACATATTCTTCTGTTAGGTAACGGCTCATGTTTGACCCGACAACATCCCATTCCAATCAACCTGATGCTTCAACGATCGATCGCCTCTTCAATGAAGCTCATAAGGGTATCAGCAGTTTTGCAGACGGAGAAAATACCTATGCCATTCCGGTTCATCGAATAGAACTGGCATTGAAATCAGACAAAGACATCACTTTGAATCTGAAGAGGGGAAAAATCCATCCAGAGTTTGAACAATCTGATTATTTGACTGAAGACTGTTTAAAGCTATTGAAATCTACCCAATCTTCGACCTCTTTCAATGAAAAACATCTCAAGGTAAAGAAAAATGGTAAAGCTGTCTCAAGGGGCAATCGGGATTTTCTAACTGGGCTGAGCGCCACTCAACCCCTTGTAGCAAACCCAAAAAATGCCTCACTATCAAGCTCTTCTTTTAACTCAGCCTATGGCTATGGGCTGGTGAATGCAGCTAGAGCCGTTGCCTGGTCAGCCGGGTATTATCCCCATGCTTTATCCGAAGTGGCAGATTTGGGCGGGTTTAACTGGAACAACGATTTAGTCAAGGCACCCGAAGCGTGGTTATGGGGAGCTAAGGGACAAGGAATTAAGGTGGCAGTCATTGATTCGGGTGTGGATATTAATCACCCCGATCTAAACGGTAGTATTTGGCGTAATACCAGAGAAATTGCTGGAGATGGAATTGATAACGATCGCAATGGCTACGTAGATGATATCTACGGCTGGAATTTTGGGATAGGTCAGAATAACAATAACGTTTTGCCAGGAACAAACGATCCAGGACAAGTACATGGCACTCATGTTGCTGGAACGATCGCAGCAATGGAAAACAGCTTTGGGGTAACGGGTGTTGCTCCTGAAGCTAAAATCATGGCGATTCGGATGGGAAATATTCAAACGAATAGAAATGGAACTACAAGCTTTACTAATTCAGGAAGCCTCGCAGAGGCCATTCGCTATGCGGTTAATAATGGGGCTAAAGTCATTAATATGAGCCTCTCATTTCCAGAAACTCCAGAGATTGTCAGTGCTCTAGTCTATGCGGCGAACAATAATGTGATCACGGTCAGTTCTTCAGGAAACAATCAGGCTGCATCTCCTATTTTTCCTGCTAAATACGCGACTGCCTATGGCATTGCTGTAGGGGCAATTGATACCAATGGAAGAGTTGCTAGTTTCTCTAACGGTGCAGGTCAAAATAGCCGCACCCAATTTGTAGTCGCACCGGGAGTTGATATCTGGTCTACAACTCCTAATCATAACTATGCCAAGATGAACGGCACCTCAATGGCAGCGCCTCATGTGGCGGGAGTCATAGCCCTAATGCTCAGCGCTAATCCTAATTTAACCTACGCTCAGATTAGATATATTTTGACTGCTTCGGCGACAGGCTGAGATTTTACCGAGGTTAAACCTGCGCTAGCTTCCAGTTGTTGAACACTCGCGTCCCATGACTAATCGACCACCGGAGAGCCGATATACTCCCTGCGGTTCAACGATCGCATCACCCATTTGCCAGGGGCGATTGCCTCTAGATTCGCTTTCAGGAACAGATTGGATAGTCCCGGTAGGATAGGCAGATTGACTGGCGTTGCCAGGGCGTTCGGGTAAGCCGCCAGGGCCAGTGACGGTAAAGCTTCCTTGTTGGCGATCGCGCACAATACAGCTATTAGCAAGTAAAGTTTCAGGGTCGGTAGCGTTGTCAGACAAATCAGCCAGACTATTCTGAATGAAGCTGACATCGGGAGTAGTGACAATACCAGATTGTACACCGCTAGCATCGACATCAACGCGATCGCTGGTACTTCCGGTTTCTGGGGTGTTGGGCTGGTAGCCATCCCCAAAAAATGCCGGAGTATTAAAGGTAATATTGCCGCCTTGCCCTTCAGGGGCGCTCGTGACAATATCGCTATCATCGAAGGCAACGACTGAGTTAGCGGTCAGAGCAATGTTGCCGCCCCTGCCTTCCCCGCGATCGACCTGTGTGCGGATATCGCTGTTACCTTGAAGTTGGACGGTTCCAGCAGCGATCGCCACGTTGCCACTGGATGAATTGTTAGAGCGGGTTTCGATTGTGCTATTGTTGGCGGCGATCGAGTCGCTAGCATTAATGTCAATGTTACCTGCTCGTCCTGGGGCTGCGGTACGGGCGGTGATGCGGGCATTTTCTAGGTTGAGTGTATCGCTGGTTAGGTTGATGTTGCCCCCGCGTCCTATAGCTCCTTCCTGAACGGCAGTAGAGATGGTGCTGCCATCTTCTACGGTAACGTTCTCTGCGTTGCGAACAGTAATGTTACCTGCATTGCCTTGCCCTTGGGTATTGGCGGTAATGCGGGCGTTATTAGTCAAGGTAAGTGTATTGGTATTAAGGGTGATATTGCTGCGTCGATTATTACGTGAGTTGGCGGATTGAGGGACAACACCATCATCCTCAATTCGGGTTGTAATTCTGCTGTTGTCGAGGGAAACAGAATTAGCGTTGGGGACAATAACATTGCCCGATCGCCCGTTGCCATCAGTTGCCGCAGAGATTAAGGAGTTGCCTTGTAAAGAAAGTTCGGGAGTGTTGAGGCGAATGGTACGAGCGTTGCCCGTTGCGTCTTCCCTAACACGGTTGGTAATACGGCTCTGGTTGCGGAGATTGATGTCACGGGTGGCGTTGAGGTTGATGGTTCCGGTGTTGCCTTGCCCACTGGTGCTGGAAGTAATATCTGAATTGTTTAACTGGAGCCGAGCAGTTTCAATATCAATGTTGCCACCTCGACCTATCCCGGTTGTCCCTACTTCCGTGGAAATGATGCTGTTACGATTGAGGTTAACCTGATTAGCATCTTGCACCGTAATATTGCCTGCTCGACCCTGCCCTTGAGTCCTGGCGGTGATGTTGGCGCGATCGAGGTTGAGCCTGTCAGTTCGTAGGGTGATATTGCCACCTCTACCGATCGCTCCATCATTCACGGTAGAGGAAATGGTAGAGCGATCGAGATTGATAGCGTTAGCATCGCGGATGGTGATGTTTCCAGCGTTGCCTCGACCGGATGTACTGGCGGTGATTTCTGCACCGTTAGTTAAGGAGAGGCGATCGGTTTGTAGATTGATGTTGCTTGGTGGTTCGGCTGCGGCTCCAACATTGACGGCTGTAGAGATTGAACCGTTATCTAAAATGACTGAATTTGCTCCTTGCACTCGAATACTTCCTGCGCTACCCGTTCCAGACGTGGAAGCAGATATTCGACCTCCGTTTCTAACGTTTAATTGAGCGGTTTCAATGTTGATGTCCCCACCTCGTCCGGTGGCTCCTTGATTAACATTTGCTCCTAAAAAGCTTTCTGCCCCAATATTCGCGGGTGTGCCGACAATCTCTACGGAGTCGCGTGCATAGATGCTTAACTGTCCTGCGTTTCCTTGTCCAGAGGTATTTGCAGATATTTGTCCACCGTTAATGCTTAAACGATTGGCTCTGATGGTGGCATCTCCTCCATCACCCACAGGTGGAATTGTCTGCTGAGGTTCAGCCTCAACACCAGCGAGTATTCCTGTTGGAGAGGAATTAGGTTCGTCTGTATCTCGCACATCAACTTCGTTAGCTTGAATTAATAATTGCCCTGCTCTGCCATTACCGAATGTAGTAACTTGAATCTGGCTACCATCGTTGATATTCAGGTGTCCTGTCGTAATCGTTACTTGACCGCCCTTCCCTGAAGCACCAGGTCTAACTCGTGCAAATAAACCTCCAGCAGAAGCACGATTTCCATTTGAGCCAGGAGCTTCCCCTGTAAGCGTAATTGAGTCTAAAGCGCGAATTGTTAAATTTCCAGCATCGCCCTGACCGCTGGTTGATGCAGCAATTCGTCCTCCTTGCACAATCAAACGATTGGTCTCAATAGTCACATCACCTCCTCGACCTGTTGCTTCAGAATAAACAAGAGCAGAAATTAGACTAGAATTTCCTGTTACTGCCGTTGTATCTACTACTTCAACTGAATCACGAGCCTGGATCAAAATCCTGCCCGCATTTCCCTGACCTCTCGTATCTGCTGATATCTGACCGCCCCTTACACTGACTCGGTTAGCATGAATTGTTAAATTACCTTGTCCTCCTCGCGGCAACTCAGTGTTACGGGGATCTAAACCAGATCCAACAAATATACCTGTTGTGAAATCATTGAATTGATCAGTCTCAAAAACTTCTACGTCGTTGGCATTGATAAGAACAGCGCCTGCATCACCATTTCCAAACGTGATTGCTTGAGCTTTACTGCCATCGCTAATGCTTAAGCGTCCTGTTTCGATTCTTAAATTTCCCCCTTGTCCTGTTGCATTGGGATTGACTATTGCAAACAAGCCACCTGGAAAACCGTCTTCGCCTCCACTACCTGGAATTTCGCCGCTCAAGTTTACTGAGTTAGATGCACGGATGGTTAGGTTGCCAGCATTTCCAGTACCGGAAGTAGATGCCGTTATTTGACCACCTCTAACAATTAAATTTCTAGTTTCAATAGTTAAATCTCCACCTTGTCCAGTAGCTCTTTGATTCACATCTGCACTAATAGAACTTGACAGCCCGGTCTGCACCGAAGTATCTATTACTTCTACTGAATCATTTGCATGAAGCAGGACTGTACCTGCATTTCCTTGACCTGATGTATCCCCGGAAATTTGCCCACCTCGAATACTAATTTGATTAGCTCGGATTGTTAAATTTCCACCATTGCCTGTAGGTAATTCTGTATTACGCGGATCTAGTCCAGTTCCTATAAATATTCCGGTAGCAAATGTATTTGGCACAGTTGTCTCAAATATTTCCACGCGATCGGCTGAAATAAAGACATCACCTGCACTACCATTTCCAAAGGAAATTGCTTGGGCTTTGCTGCCATCACTAATGCTTAAGAGTCCTGTTTCAATTACTAAGTTTCCACCTCGCCCTGTTGCATCAGTGTCAACTACAGCGAGCAAACCACCGGGGAAACCATCTCCACTCCCATTACCTGGAATTTCACCGCTCAAACTTACTGAATCAGATGCACGAACAGTCAAATTGCCAGCTTGTCCATTTCCATTCCTGCTTACTGAAGACGAAATTTGCGCACCTCTTACGTTTAACCGTGGAGCGGTAATAGTTAAGTTTCCTCCTAAAGCTCCTGTTTGTCCAGAAACACCTGTTTCTATTCGCGTCACTACCCCAGCACCATCAACATCTACTCCCTGATTTGCCTGAATTGTTATGTCTCCACCCCGACCTGTGCCACGGGTAGTAGTCGAAATTATTGCCAGTCCATTGAGGGAAATACTGTCACCCCTAATAGTTACATTGTCTCCTGTACCCGTCGAGCCTCGATAAGCTTGGGCGTATACACCAGTGTAATTACTATCAGTTGCTAATCCTCTTATATTAATCACACCATCTGCTGTAATATCTAAGCGACCACCGGGCTGATCTCCTAACGTGCTCGCCTCAATTTGTGACTCACCTGTCAAAGTAATCTGGTTTCCTCGTACCTGGATGTTTCCGCCTCCCAGCCCACTGGCATCTATCACTGCTCGTTGGACAAGCTGAATATCTTGAAAAGCTGGAACATTGGCATAATTGAAAGTCCATCCATCTGTCACAGCCACAAGTTCAACAGAACCAGATCCAACACTGCCCAACTCAATTCGTCCACCAGCAGTTTTTATCGTGGCTCCGTCAAAGATTAGATTTCCGCCAATCAACGCAAGTGTCTGATTTTCTGGAACGCGCAAACCAAACTGTGTATCAACTAGTGTGGTCGTTGATCGAATACCCTGTCCATTACCTTGAACGGTGATTGAATTGGTTGTAACCGACGGTGAGTTAAACAAAAATGCAGAAGGGTTTACTGTGAGCAGTTGCTGAGGAATCTCAGAACCAACAGCACTGAACAAACCCTGATCCCCAAACTGCACTGCGTTCGCCGTCGTCCCCACAAAAGATCCACCCAAATCCAAACTCGCATTTGAACCAAACACAATCCCATTCGGATTAATCAAAAATAGATTGGCACTCCCCAGTACCCCCAACGTTCCAAAGATCTCCGAGAGATCGCCACCCGTCACGCGACCTAGAATATTGGAAACTCCCTCTGGGTTAGCAAAATAAGCCCCTTGTCCTTCCGGCACATCAAACTGTCCAAAGCTATGGAAGAGATTGCCACCCCGTCTTGCGCCCCCTTCAATTAGCTCACTCGATCGCTCAATTCCATCCCGTCCTTGAATTTGTTCATTCCGCACAGTTGAGTTTTCGGTTCCCAATGTCTGATCAGGAATCACCTGGGCGTTCGCACCATCAGTCATTAGAGCGATCGTGCTGAGCAATACTAAAGAACCGAGTCCCCAACTCTGATGTAATTGCCTCATGATCGATTTCACCTTAGTAGTTTAGGAATACATTCACGTTGGAGCAAATTTGCTCTTAGTCTCAGTTATTTCAGCGACCTATTCTCAAAACGGCTGATATCGTACCGAAAAGTAAACTCCATTTTCCTGCAACGAATTACCTGCCTCCACATCAGTTAACGGAATGCCATAATCGACTCGAATACTCAAATCTGGGATCGGTTGCCAGCGTATCCCTAAGCCCACCCCAGCAATAAAATCATCCGGTGGATCGATCGTCTTGTTATTCCAAGCGTAACCACCCTCCGCAAAGGGAACGACTTGCAACCGCCCCGGATCATCGGTTAGCGGAATGCGAAGTTCAACCGAACCAAAGACCCCATTATCAGCAACAACCTGGTTTTGGGCATAGCCTCGCACTGACTCTACGCCGCCAAAACTAAAGCGTTCTAGCGAGAGCAGAGAATCGGGTGTCAGTTGGGCATTCAACCGAGTCACCAACAGCATTCGCGCCGCAGAGATTTGCTGAACGTATTGAAATTGACCTAACCACGCCAAAAATTGTCCATCTGTTCCAGAATCATTAACTGTGGCATCAAAGGCATTAATCCCCAAGCTAAACTGCGATCGCGCTGCCAACACTTGCCGCCGTCCTCGATTTACCCAATCCTGCGAAAACCGAATTGCAGTTACCCTGGATTGACCTTCCTCAGCACCTTCCGAAAACGAGAAAGGGCGATCGTCCAAAATAAACGTCTGGCTCCGACGGATATCAACTCCTAACCCTAGAGCAAACTCAGTTGTGGGCGTTCTCTCTAGCGGCTGGCGAAACCCAACCGAGAAGGTTTCGGCTTCACTACGAATGCCCAAATCTGCAAAGTCATCGGTCACAATATTGCTGTTGTTATTGCCGTAGCGCAAAGTCAGCGTACCCTCTCTGGGGTTTACCGGAATGCTGTAGCCCACATCATAAAGATCTAGCCCCTCCGTAATGCCATATTGAGCGCTGAGGCGATCGCCTACCCCTAAAATATTGGTATAGCTCGCTGAAATTCCTACCTGGTAAGAGCCAATACTGGGCGATTGGTAGTTATCTGCTAGTAACTCTACGCCCAACGGCGGAGCTTCTCTCAGCCGGACTTGCAACACATTCTGACCAGGACTACTACCTGCCGTTAATTCAGCGTTTACCTGTTCAACGAGCGGGTCAAGTTGCAAAAGCTGCAAAGCCCGTTCGATCCTGAACTGACTGAGGGGTACAGAGTCGGCTAAGTTGAGGCGCGATCGCACATACCGATCTTGTAAGCGAGCAGAACCACAGCGACTGGATGCTTCTGATAAGGGAACGGGTAACGCATTTGGTTCTGAAGCTGATGATGCATTAGAAGATAATTCTTCTGGGGGTTCTATCTCAGTACGATCTTCTCTGCTGCGATTTGATAGCAAACAAACATCAACGCGCTCCAACTCACCCTCGACCACTTGAATTTGTACAACTCGGCGATCGAGATCCTGGTTCGCAAGTAGAAAAGCCCCAGAGGTCACATAGCCGTTACTGGCATAAAGCATCGTAATGGCAGTCCGTAACCGAATCAAATCATCAAAGGTCACGTCACAACTATTGAGGGGAACAAAAAGTTGGCTTGTTTCGGAACGTAGACCGCTTAAGGCATTCAAGCTAGGCGTAATAATATCGCAGGAAGACTGTTGGATGAGAGAGGCGATCGCCTCTTTCGTCTGCTGATTCTCCTCCGGGACTCCTTGCAACACGGGATGCAACACCGGGCTTCCCAGGATTTCGACTTTTTCTAAAGGAAACTGCGAGAGATTGGGCGCAGGAGGTTCTGCGGGAGAAGTCCGAGGAATCGTCTCTAATTCAGGGGATGGCGATGGCGATGGCGGTTCTACCGGAAGAGGAGACGGTGGCGTAGGAAGGATCTGTTCAATTGAATTTGGATTTCTGGGTACATCAATGTTTACAGTTGGCGAGGGAGATTGAGCTATATCTTCCAGAGACTGAGCAGAAGCCCAAGGAGCAGATAAAACTGTTGAAGAAATGGCAACTAGACCAGCAGGAGTAAACCAGCAGAGGAACTGGAGAGAAAGCACTTGTTTTCTGCATTTCAACGGTTTCAAATCCCTACTTACGCCTAATAACGCCCTCACACAGAGTAAAACCTATCATGTTTTTCTTCAGTGCGATCGTTAAATATATTACGTTTATGGACAAAGGCGTTACAAAGAATCTGATTTGCGATCATCTAGTTAATAGACTCCCTGAAAGCGTTCTAAATCAGTTATTCAGGGAGCCCATGACATCTACAAAGCGACTACTGATATAAAACTAGAGATATCAATTCCCCAAGTATTTGCGATGAGTTTAAAGAGATAGTCCTCACCTTCACTGACACTGCCATCTGCAACAATCAGCTTGACTGCGAAATTCAAAAAGATTCTCCGATCTGTTGCAGCGCTCAAGGTCTTAAATTGCATAACGGCTGACGTGAACTCTTCTAGCCTTCCCTCTGAGTTTAAAATCTCAATGTCATTGATGACTTCATGAGGATCAAAGGAAACCATGGTGTAGTTAGCTTCTAGAAATTCTCGGATAACGGAAACTTCTCTGTCATCAACATTGCCATCGGCGGCACACAAAAAATACAAAATCTCGAAGGCGGCTTGAATTTTATTCATCTTCATCTCCTGATTAGATAGTAGGGATTTGTTAGCTCAGAAAAAGTTAATGACCTTGATTAGTCTTAATGAAACAGTTGTAGTGACATCAACCTTTGCTTACGTCTTAGAATAGAAGACCCAATCGAACAAGTCGTCTACGGTTTACGCTATTTTGTTTTCCAAGTTTGGAAGGTGAGATTTGTTTAATTAGGAACGGACGATTTCAGAAAACTGCAATGGATACGTTTGATCGCACAATGTCGTTTTTCTAGCAACTATGAATCACCTATTAAGATTAAATGACCTCACGTCAGGCAAGCGTGAAAGGCATCTCTGTGCGATTTGTAATTAACAAACACAAATTACCCTCATCCCCAATCCTTGTCTCTAGGCAGAAGGGAGCTAAATCTCTTATCTCTTCTTCTGGGAGAGGACTAGAATGAGGGCAGATTTTGCTGTTCATCCCTCTATTTAACAATGCTGAGGCATTACTTTCCTTGAGTCACGTTAAAAGCAAACTTTAGCTCGTCAATGGTAGGAATTGAGAAGACAATTTGAATGAGCGAATCCACAGTAGCTAAGGCATGTGTCATTTCAAATCCAGGTTTATCAAACTGTTCTGCAATAAAAATGCCTAGACGAGCAGTATAAAGAAAGTTCAGCAATGCATTAAGAACTGCGGCTCCAATAATACCGACACCTGTTGTCATCATTAATATCCTCAGTACAGCAGTGCCAACAATATATGAACCCGCACCTTGAAGCACACTGATGACAAATTTCTGAATCACAGCATCGTCTGCATTTTGACCTGATCTTTCGGCAATTCGAGCAATCATCGCAATCCAAATTCCTGAGACAGCGACGGTATCAGCAAGAGGAAGTATTGCACCCACACCAGCCGCGCCAGCCGCTGCGATCGCATGTTGGGAAATGATATCTTGATATTTACCAAGATTGGTATAGGAAGTAACCCGATAATCTAAATGGTCTGACATAATACTCTCCAATGAAATGACAAGATGTTGAAGTACTAGATATCCTTGAGCTAGGAACGTTATTTACCTTGATATTTCAAGGACTGATTCCGTGTTCCATGCTTTTTAGAATAGAGAAAGCAACGTTTAAAATCATTCACTTTTATGCCAACCGCGTTGCCAAAGTATGGGTTGTGCCTACGACGAAAGCTCGCATTTGCCAGCGTCGTGATGATTCAGCCAAAGAGGCAGTTGGGATAGGGGCGATCGCGGCACTGCCATTGCAGAAAACTACATTTTTATTTTGGAATGTGGCAATATCAACTGCTTAACCTGGTGAGTGAACTGACAGAAAAGGGGAATACATTTACTGATTCACCCCGCTATTCTGTAAATCAACAGGGCAGCAAACCCAATAACAAATCACTGCCTTCCACCAAACAAATTCACTTAAACCTAGGAGATCCGATCATGAAAAAGCTAATCGCTACCACGATGACCAGCCTTTTAACCCTTGGCTTTTTTACTTTAACATTTGCTCCCAAAGCCGATGCTCTAGCCTCTGGATTCCATAAGATTGACGTGCTTTCTTCACCCACTACTGTTCCTACCTTACCCAGTTTAGAAACGGCTCTATCTGATTCTAAGCAGGAGATGCAGACGGCTTACACAATTGTTCCCGATGTTTGCACTAACTATTATACAGATGGTTACGGGAACATTTACTGGTACAGCTACTATTGCTAAGTCAACGTGAGCTTAACCAGTGCAACAATCTATCACATACGAGACACGACACTAATTTCCCCTTACAACTAAATGTCTGCAAGGGGATTTTTCATGGATGGGATTAGCTGCATTGCTTTACTAAGCAAAAACGCGGAGGGGTTCACTGTCAGCAATCCCGGTGTAACTCTACCACCAGCACTAAACGAACCTAAGTTTCCAAACCCGATCGCATCCGCCATCGTCGCCAAAAACGATCTACCCAAATCTAATCGTGCTCCTGACCCAAACACAATTTCATTCGGGTTTCATCCGGCACAATTACATTCTGCGCCAGCAACGGCATATTCCCTAGCATCAGCCAACTTATAGTACCAACCCAAAAGCAGGCAAGCTCTCTCTCAGTCCTCATGCTGCACCTGTGGAATGTGAAAGTTCATTGAATTTGGCTTAATCCAATACCAAAGCAATGAGAAGCCGAGTTAAGCCGCAAAATCCTTAGGCGCAAACCCGCTACAATCAGAGCAAACCTGTTGCAGAGGGCTGATTAACTATGACCTCCACCCAACCCAACCTGATGCCCACCGTTGGCGCACCCTTCGAGATGCCGCCAACACAAGCAGACCTACCCTACGACGACAACGAGAATATGGAAACTCAGCGCCATAAGCTGCAAATGGAGTTGTTGATCGATGCCTTGCTGCCCTGGTTAGATGCCCGAACAGATGGCTACGTGGGTGGCAATATGTTTGTTTACTACAGTCTGGCGCAAGTCAAAAACCAGGACTACAAAGGGCCCGATGTTTTTGTGGCGTTAGATGTACCCAAAGGCGAACGCCTAAGCTGGGTCAGTTGGGAAGAGGGCAAGACCCCCGATATCGTCATTGAACTTCTCTCAGACAGCACTGCTGCAAAAGACAAGACCGAGAAGAAAAGCATTTATCAAAACCGAATGCACGTTCCTGAATACTACTGGTTCGACCCTTTTAATCCACAAGATTGGGCAGGGTTTCAACTTCAGGGAGGGCGCTACCAACCTATTGTCCCGAATGCTCAAGGGCAGATGATGAGCCAGGTCTTGAATCTAACTCTCGTGCAGTGGCAAGGCACTTTTAAGCAAGTTGAAGCGACCTGGTTGCGATGGGGGCAGTTAGATGGCTCTATTTTGCTAACCGCAACAGAGCAAGAACATAAACGGGCAGAGCAAGCGGAGGCACAGATCCAACAAATTGCCCACAGATTGCTGCAAACTGGAATGCCGATCGCCCAAGTTGCAGAAACCACTGGACTATCGATTGAGCAGTTGCGGACCTTAATCTAAGCGATCGCTTAAAAATCACTCTATGAAAGCCTAGAAACCTTAACATTTTCTAAACTGGAGCGATCGCAGCCGTACTTTTACAGTAAGGGTGTGCAAATATTAGTTTACTTTGCTGTTGCATCGCCCCCAGGTTTCAAATGTTCAAATTCCTTAAGCAATTTAGTGTACGGCACTCTCTGAAATTTTTATTTCTGAGTACGCTAGCCCTTTGTATCGGATTCAGTCAGCCAGTCTTCTCGCAGCGATCGCCTGCCCAGTTATCGCCAGCCCGACAAGTTCAGCAGGGTGTTGATCGATATCATCGCTCAGACTTTCAAGCAGCGATCGCCGCTTGGGAACAAGCGCTAACCCGCTACCAATCCGCCAACGATCTGCCTAATACAGCAATCGTGCTAGAAAACCTGGCACGCACGCATCAAACTATTGGTCATATCAGCAAAGCGATCACCAAATGGGAGCAAGTTATTTCCACTTACCGACAACTGGGAAACCTGCAAAAAGTAGGGCAAAAACTCACTGAACAGGCACAAGCTTACACCCAGCTAGGGCAATATCGCCAAGCGATCACTCTCCTGTGTGGGAGCGTCGAAGGCGAGGCAACCTGCCAGCCAGAGAGTACTCTGCTGATTGCTCGTACTACCACCGATCCTCTAGGCGAAGTCGCCGCATTAGGCAGCCTGGGTGAGGCGCATCGATTGACGGGAGAATATGAGGTAGCGATCGCTTATCTTAAATCTGCGGCAGTAATTGCCAATGGACTCGAAAATTCAGCCTACCAAACTACAGTGTTTAGCAGTTTGGGAAGCACCTATGCCAACCTTGCCCAAGTGAGCTATCGACGAGCTATCTCAGCACAGCAGACCGGAGATACTGAGGCAGCAAATCGATTTAAGCAGAAGGGTTTAGCTGATGATCAACGGGCATTAGAGGCTTTTCAACAGAGCGAAAAACTGGCAGTTCAACAAAATGATATCGCTAAAACATTACAAGTATTGTTGAATACTATTCCATCCGCATATCGCACTGGAAGTAATACAACCGCCATTGCTAAAACACAACAGGCGATCGCCCTAATTCCTCAAATTCCTGATTCCCAAAACAAAGTTTATCGCCTAATTGATTTAGCCCATCTGTTTACCCCGATTTCAGCTAATCAAATGACCTCATGGCTACAATGCTCTGAGTCCACTACAAGACCACAAACCTTATCTCTCTTGCAACAGGCTTTAACTGTGGCACAGCACATTAGCGATCGCCGCTCTCTCTCCTTTGCATTAGGTGAACTGGGACATTTTTACGAATGCAGCCAAGATTTACGAAAAGCCACTCTGTTAACGCAACAAGCTAGAGAAGCAGCCGAGCAAGAACCTGATAGTCGCTATCTATGGGAATGGCAAGCTGGAAGAGTCCTAAAGTCTGAAAAGCAGGCTGAATCAGCTATTTCAGCCTACGAAAATTCAATTGCAACCCTTAAATCGATTCGTCAAGGCATTGTTTCTGCCAAGCGCGATATTCAGTTTGATTTTCGAGACACAATTGAGCCAATTTATCGAGAACTGATCGAACTGCGGTTAGATCAAGAGCAACCTTCTACCCTGATCTCCGCAACGGGAAGCGATCGCAATAACTTAGATGCAGCCACAACTCAACTAGATTCTTTGAAATTGGTCGAGCTACAAAATTACTTTGGGGATGATTGCGTCTTAATTGCAGTCAATGAATCAGTTGAAACAATTGATACTCATGCCGCTATTTTCAGTTCAATTATCCTGAATAATCGCACTGCTATCTTAGTTAAATTTCCAGACGGCACACAACAGTACGAATGGGTAAAAGATGCCCAAGGTCAGGTAATAAACAGAGAGATCTTGACTCAAACTCTAAATGAATACCGCAGAGGAGTAGAGAATCGATTTGATGCCGCAGTTGGGTACGACACTCAACAAGCTCAAGATATTTACGACTGGATCATTCGTCCCTTTGTGAAAAAGCTAGAAGAAACCCAACCCCAAACATTAGTATTTGTGCAAGATGGAATTCTACGAAGCGTACCGATGGCGGCACTCCACAATGGCAGTCAGTTTTTAATTGAACGCTATGCGATCGCCACCACTGCTAGCCTTACCCTCACCAATCCTCGACCGTTCCAGCGCCAAGGATTGCGAGCATTGGCACTCGGTTTAACTCAATCGGCTGAAGTTGGCGGACAAAAGTTTGGCGCACTAACAAACGTTGAAGCCGAAACCCAAAATATTGAACGCATTTTACCGGGAAGTAGACGTTTACTGGATTTAGAATTTACCAGTAAGACTCTAGAAAAAGAACTTGATCGCAGTAACTACCCGATCATCCACATTGCCACTCACGGTCAATTTGGTAATGAACCCAATGATACATTTCTAGTAACGGGCGACAAGAAAAAATTAACGATCAATATTCTGGACGATATTCTGCGTAGCGTTAACGTCGAGAGTCCGATTGAACTCCTCTCCTTGACTGCCTGTACCACGGCTGTAGGAGATGATCGCGCTGCCCTTGGGTTAGCGGGTGTTGCGGCACAAGCGGGCGCAAAAAGCGTTCTGGCATCGCTCTGGCTAATTGAAGACAACACTACTGCCAAACTGGTAGACAGCTTCTACTCAAGCTTGCGAGAAGAAGCATCACAGTTATCGAAAGCAGAAGCATTACAGAGAGCTCAACTCTCGATTCTCAAAGAACGTCCTCATCCGGCATATTGGGCAGCATTTACTCTCATTGGCAATTGGCAATAGAGAACTTAATCTTTTTGCTCTAAGAGCGATCGCCGCATTTCGATCGCCTCTGGATCAGACAATAACGCCACTTGAGCAAATGCGTCATACCATAATCCTGCTTCAGCATAAAGTTTTGCCTGCTGTAAGGGATCAGGATTATTGCTCAACTGAGTTTCTAGTTGAGGGGAGAGCGCCACAACATCAAGTCCCGCTTCATCAAACGGATTTGCAGAAGGGCGATTAACATTGCAGATAATCGCAACTTGCCAATAATATTGCTTTCCCATTTCTAATCCCGGCTCATTTTCTGGCATTGTCCAGGTCATCATCCCCGGCGTACCCTGGAGTTCAACCTGTTTGACCAATTCAAGCCGATTATTCTCACCATATTGAAACAACCGAAATTTAATTGGGTAGGATTCGACATTAGGGGTAATCCAAGCAAATGTAGGGTGGGTTGAGATAGTTTGCCCCATGTATTGTTTTGGAGCAAGCAAGCGAATGGACTGTTCTCCACCATTACAACCACCTCTTGTACCACCAAAAATAGTTTGAGTGATGGGCTGTTTGGCATCGCGGGGTGGTCTGTATTGTGCCCAGGCTGGCGCAGACATTCCACAAAAAATGATGAGGCAAGCAAGACTCAACAGCTTATTGCTCAAGAGATTTGTGATCCGGGGACAGCGAGCTAAACAGAGAATGAAGTTCATAAAATTGGCTCTCAATGACGTATTCCTAAAATACACTCTCAAGCTAAGGTATATACTGATGATTTATGTTAGAAGGCTGATCAAAACAAGAAAGCTTCATTACTGAAAACTGCAATATCTACAATCGCCAACGATGCTGTCTTTGAGCAGACCAACGTAGCTCACAGATCATCCCCTTTGGCAAACTAGGCAATTCACAATGCTCTGTCGTGTCAAGTGGTACGGACAACCGTCGAAATTTGCCTCCTAACTGTTTTGCTAAAATCTTTGCTTGTTGCGTTCCTTGACCTTCTATCCCGCTATCATCACTCCATCCATCATCAATGACTCGGATCACGTTCTGTCCCTGCTCTTGGCAACAAAAAACCTTAAGCCGTTTTGTCCCTTTTGCGTGTTTACCTACATTACAAAGCGATTCTTCTAAAAAGCAACATAATCCTTTTCGATGCTCCAGAGTAAGCCCTTGTTCGTTTATTTCACTAAACGCAGGAATGAAAAGCTGAATCGATTTGAAATGGGGGAAATCTCGTTTCAACGTGTTATCACAGATTTCGCAGAGTATTTCATGAATTGGAGTTTGCAGGTCAATCTCTCGTCCACCATTTAAGTAAAGGGAGCTACTCTCTGATAACGCCTCGCGTCGCATGAATTCATTGATGGTACGTAATTCTTGGTCAAGGCGCTGTAAATCGACGTGGTGTGGGCTATCCTGGCTAGTTTCCCTCAAGATCCCTGCCAGCACTTGCAGAGGGCCATTATGAATCGCATTAAAAGTCTGGTCAATAATAGACTGGCGCGCCTGAACCCTGGCTTTCAGGTCTTGTTGATAGCGATAGAATAGCGAAGCAGTCAAACCCGCTCCATTAAGCACCAATGCAAACAGCGCTGGAACAACTGGAATCCACCAACCTGCTAATAGTAGTAAATAGCCACTACTTACCAGCAATACACTCAGAATTCCTAGACCGACCAATAACTTGAAAGGGGATAAAATAATTCGCCCTAAGCTCATGCCCAGAATGCCCCACGAAATAATCCAGATATATTCCCAACCGTCTGGCAGGACGTTTAATAGCGATCGCCCGTCCAACACGCTACTGATAATTTGGCTGACCGCATGGGCATGAATTTCGACCCCATAAACTTCTACTCCACCCACTAGCTCAGAATGACTACTATCAATCGCCGTAGTCTTCACTACATCCTTAACACTAGGAGCCGTCATTCCCACTAGAATAATGCGATCGCGGATCAACGCCGCTGGCACTTTTCCAGCCATCACATCCCCCAAAGACACCACTTGAAATGCTTTTCGACCGCTCCGAAAATTGAACAAAATTTGATTACCGCCATCATCAGCCCCAACATATCCTCCGGAGCTCTCTCGGAAGCGGGTTAGCTCTGTTGAACCAAACTGCATGGCGATCGGATCACTGGGGCTACTGGTTAAATCGAGACCTTTATCTTTTAAATAGAGTTGCGTAAGTTGTAGCGACAGAGCAAACTTATCGTTCTGCTGGTTATCCCTTCTCCACAGTAATAGCCGTCTGACGCTGCCATCTCTATCAGGGATTAAATCTCCAAAACCAACCTGCTCAGGTGGTAATGTCACTGGAGCCGAAACGGAAGAACCAAACTGATCGAAGCCAGTTTTCTCGATCGCTACAATATTTTTGTATTGCTTAAGTAGATTAAGAAACTCAGCATAGCCAGGTTCTTCGGGGCGATTACGGACGATATCTAAACCTATAGCATTCGGTTGATACGATGAAATTTTTTGAAGGAGCTGAGTCAACCTTTGATTAGGAATGGGGTAGCCAAGATTCGTAATATCTTGTTCATTAATTCCAACAACTAAGATGCGATCGTCGGTGAGTTCTGCGGGGCGCGATCGCATTCCATAATCTAACGCAGCCCATTCAAGCCATTGAAATACTCCTGTCATTCGAGCCAAAATAACTAGCCCAATCACTAGTAATCCTGGCAAGGCACTTCCTCGCCAAACTTCCCACTCTTTCCGAATTCCTTGCTGAATTCTACGCCGTACCTGCTGCATCACTGTTCTGTTCCACTAATCAACTAAACCCAGTTCTCGTGCCCTTAACTCAGTTTGAATCCGAATATTCTTACTGGGTTCAGGATAAACGCTTAGTGCATCCTGTAATTGTGTCCAGTAATGGCGGACAGTCCGCTCAGAGACGTGGAGTTGTTCGGCGATCGCCTTATCTTGCAACCCTTCACAAAATGCTAGGCGCAAAACCTCAAGCCACTCAGATTTCAGTTCTAATCGAGTCCTCATGTCCTGCGGCGTATAGATTACTCCCTGCATTGCCCAATCCACTTTAATCAGCATTTCCTTGAGCGGAAGACTTTTATCGGCGATCGTAAAACCACCCTTATGAGTATGAATCGCAGGCTTTAGCCTTACTAAAGCTTGAGAATGAGCACTCTGAACAGCAATGTTTAAGTTGGGATATTGCTGCATCAAAGTCCTCAGAAGCTGAATACCATTCTCAATCCGCGATGGATTTCCAGAAGTTTCTGGAATAGACAGATCGACCACAACAATATCGGGTTGGGTTTGGGTAATGAGTTGCTGTACTCCTTCTACTGTCTGTGCGGTCAAGATTTCCGCCTCTGGGTATTGTTGTTTTAACGCACTCACAGTTCCATTGAGCACTGCTTCGTGGTCATCTACAACGATTATTTTTTGAGATTTTGCCATAGTCAAATTCTGCTGCATATTCATTCTCAAAGTTTACCACTTACGTCAAATCGCCAACGGAAGCACCAGACTAGATCACTTCCGTCCTTCTGAAAAAAACAACGTCCAGATGTTAACCATCGAAAAGATTGATAAACATAAGTTAACTCCCGTACTTTTAAAATAGAAAACAGCTTCAAAGTATCCGTATCATGGACTCGAACGACTAAATTTGCCCAATGGTAATCAGCCTGTAAGTTGACCAATAAGCAAGGATTTGCCAAAGAGGTTGAAAGTACAATTTTTAATAATTCGTCTAAAGTCGTCAGAACCGTATAGCTTCGCTCAAAAGAATTGAGATTCCACTCTGTAGGTAGTTCAGTTTCGATTTGAAGTATGGGTAGAGATAGCTGCCATTCATTCAATAAAGACTGAATGGCTAAAGGTAAGGACTCCTCAATATAGGCGGGACAAAGTTGATGGTTCAGGGTATCTAAAGACTTCTGAAGTCGTTCAAATCGATCCAAGCAATCCTGAAGATCATTTGGAGCGGAATCATTGTTGAGGAAAGATGACTCAAAATATCGACGAATGACGAACATCTCTTGAAATATGTCATTGCGGATTCTTTCTGATTCATACCAAAGTTGGAGAGATTGCTGTTGAAACCACCACTGTAGTGCCCTTTTCTTGCGGTGCATCCCAACAAAATGCCAAAGTACTGGCGCAATAATCGCGCCGCTTATGATTAGCACATTACCTACACTCCACATTGTCACAAGTATTCTAAAGAGCCTTCTCTCAGCCTATTTCCGCTATTGACCATCCATACAGATGAAATAGCAGAACGCTATCGATTAATACTTTTACATCGTAGAAGACTCTCCCATCTGGTGCTTTCCCCTTTTTCCCAATTCGCTAACCAAAAACAGCAGACCTCCTGCAAGATGTGGCAGATATATTTACAGAAATCTCTCTTGACATTCAGGCTTTTTGATGATTTCCGCTAGGCTCAACCTTATCCAATTGAGAGTTGACAGGTGAATCAATTCATCGTTCCATTACTTTTAGAATAGGGGAAATGCTAAGTAAACTCATGTATCCTTTGTGCCAAGCTGATGACCTAATTTGGAAAAGACGATCGCTCCCTCATACAACCTCCCTTGCCGAAATCTGCAATAACAGAATCATATTTGTTCCTAAACAGTGTATTAATTGGTAATGAACACTGCTGAGATAGGCAACTGGAGCGGCGTAAAACGGTAGTGAAGTTGATGAGTGTCCTCTGTATTGTTGTAATTACAGCAGTCATTAAGAGGTCACACACCATGGCACAGCAATCATTCAACAAGCCCCAGTTTTCTGTTCGTCGCTCGATCGCTTCTAGTTTATTAGTTGTGGAAACCGCGATCGCTTTAACAATCGCAGGGGCATTCATTTCTGCTCCTTCTCACTGGAGCTTTACCAATCGTGCAACTGCACAGACGGTAATACAGCCGAGTCCTCTTAGCACCACTGCGGCAGATCTAGGTGAGCCTCTAACTGTCGATGTGCCATCACCGGATGGACTGATTCCTGTTCCCGATACAGCCGTGCCTCTGGGTCATCTTAATGCTGATGATCCAGCGCCCAGCCCTTCAGAAAATCCGGTGGGCGGTACTGCTAGCGATTCGCTTCAGCCTCAAGGCGATCGCGTTCCTGCCTCTCCTGACGCAACTCGTAATTCTTCTCCAAAACTTCCTACTGCTGATATTCAAGTTGAGTTGTTTGACCGATCGTGCAGCAGACCAGAACTGGGAATTAACGTTGTCTGCGTTATGTTTTGAGTTTAAGAACACTCGCGACTGATCACGAGCCGTCCGTCTGAAAGTTGATAGACTCCCTGCGGCTCGACGATCAGATCGCCCATCTGCCAGCGGCGGTTAGGTTCTTCTACAGCAGAAACCCTGGTAGGAATCGTTTGAACTTCTCCAGTCGGATAGGGAGACGCTGATACGTTACCCGGACGTTCAGGTAATCCACCTGAACCAGTGATAGTGAAGCGACCCGATTGGGTTCGACTGCGAACAATACAGCTATTAGCAAGTAGAGTTTCAGTGTTGATGGAACTATCTGGTAAATTTGTCAGGCTGTTTTGAATGAAGGTTGTATCGGGAGTTGTGATGGTTCCAGAGCTAATTTGACCTGTGGCACTTACATCTACCTGCCCATTATCATCAAGTTCGCCCTGTAGTTGAATACCTTGCTGATAACCACTTCCAAAAAATGCCAGGGTATCGAGTTTAATATCGCCGCCTCGATTGACTGCTGACGCAAGAATATCACCATCGTCAAATGCCACAATTGATTGAGCAGTCATCCGAATATTACCGCCGTTATTGCCGCTATCGGTACGGATATCGCTGTTGTCAAATAGACGGATGTCGTTGGTAGCTGTTAATTTGATATTGCCGCCATTGTTGCCGCTACTAGTGCTGATGCTGCTGTTACCCGACAGGCGTATGTCGCTGCTTGTAACGGTAATTGCACCGCCAGAAGACCGAGTAGCGGTAGTACCGATGTCGCTATTGTTAGCCCTAAGTGTGCCTGACGTAGTGATGTTGATGTTTCCGGCTTCTCCTGCCTGACGATCGCTGCTACGACTGGCAGAGGAAATGACAGCTTGATTATTTAGCGATAGATCGGTTGTATTTACTGTAATGGTACCGCCTCGACCGCTACTATTGGTATTAGCAAAGATACCGCTGTTTAACCCATCAAGAGTAATACTGTCTAGGTTTCGTAAGATTATATTCCCCGCATTTTGAGCAGTGTTGGTAGAGGTGATTAACCGCCCTCCGTTGCTGGCTTGAAATGTGTTTGCATTGAGGGTGATATCGCCTGCGTTCCCTTGTCCGTTGGTGTTAGCTGTGATACGAGAATTGTCAAGACTGAGCAATCTGGTGTTAAGAGTGACGTTACCGCCTCTACCTTGCCCATTACTTCTGACAGCACTAGAGATGGTACTGTTGTCGTTGAGAGAAATAGTGTCGGCGTTGCGGATAGAGATATTGCCTGCGTTCCCTTGTCCGTTGGTGCTAGCAGTAATTTGTGCACCATTATTGAGGGCAAGGGAATTGGTTGCGATCGCGATATTGCCTCTAGTTTCATTAGGATTGCTCAGAACAGCTCCACGTCCCACGGCTGTAGAAATAGTCGCAGCATCAAGAGAAATGGAGTTTACATCTCGTACAAAAATGTTGCCTGCGGTGCCTGTCCCAAATGTGGCAGCAGAAATTTGAGCATTATCCCTAAGCGCTAGAGTTCTAGCTCCCCTAATTGTGATCGTGCCACTGTCACCTGTAGAACCTGCTTCTGCTGTGGCAAAAATTCCACTGCTGGCGCTGGTATTGGCGATCGGAGCGTCGGGGAATTGGATTGAGCGATCGCCATAGTTTGGGTCAGAGCCAGAGAGCCTGATGTTGCCAGTAACGTTGAGGGTGATATTTCTGGCATTGCCTCCACCCAGCGTATTAGCAACAACTTGTCCTCCTCCAGTAGCTTCTAATGAATTGGCGTTAATTGTAATGTTGCCGCTGTCGCTGGTGTTGAGCGTTTGTGCTGTGACAACACCACCATTCGCTACCCGAAATTGCCCAGTTGTAATGTCTATATTTCCGCCTGTGCCACTAGCACCTTGTTGAGTATTGGCAAAAACGCCGCTAGAAAATCCAATCGGGCTGATTCCATCAATGTTGATAAAATCAGTAGCATCGATTTTAATATTTCCTGCTCTCTCTCCTTGCCCCCCCGGTAGTCCATCCTCTGCTCTGAAAATAGAAGATGCAATCTCCCCACCCTCTAGCAATGTTAGCGATCGGGCTGTAATAGAAATATCTCCTGCGTTACCCTGACCCCCATTAAAAACGGTGCTGAATATCTGGCTTTGTTGAGAGAGCGACAGTGCATCATCTATGTGTAAGGTGATATTGCCCGAATTTCCTTGTCCAGATGTTGCACTAGTGATATCAACTCGACTGTCTCGACTGTCAATAGGCATCAAAGAGAGCGATCCACCTCTAATAGAAATGTCACCTGCGTTACCCACAGAGCCAGTTTTGGCCTCGGTGAAGATACCACTGGTGTATCCATTGCCTGTTTCTTCCAGTGTAATAGGGCCCGTTGCTGTGACAGACACATCACCAGAATCTCCTCTGCCAGATGTGCTAGCTGTCAAATTGCCACTATCTAATAGAGACAGCGTCCCAGTGGTGATCTGAATATCTCCGCCCTTTCCTTCCGCTCCAGATCCTACACTAGTAAAAACTGCACTAGGAAGCACATTGGGATCTCTGCCACTAGCCCTGAAAGCGTCAGTAGCATTAATGCGGATATTTCCTGCTCTGCCACGCCCTCCAGCTATCCCATTGGCAGTATCCGCGTCCCGGAGGATAGACTGAATTTGACCACCGTTCAGTAGAGAAACTGTATTAGCAGTAACATCGATATTTCCGCCTTCTCCTACTGCGCCAATTTCTACATTGCTCTGAAGGGAAGCACTGTTTGAAACTGTTAAAGCATCTGTAGTAACTGTAACTGTGCCTGATTGACGACTCCCTGTAAATCCTGGGACTTGATTGACAGAACTAAGAATGCCGCTATTGTTTCTATTAGTGCTGGCTCCGTCAAATATCACAGCATTATTAGCTTGAACATTAACATTGCCTGCATTGCCTTGCCCACTTGTAGATGTGAGCAACCTACCGCCACTTGTAAAAGAAATTGTATTATCAGAGTCAATGTTGATACTTCCTGCATTACTCTGCCCACTAGCTTGTGTGGTGATACTAGCATTATTAGAAAGCGAAAGAGAATCTGCTGCCTTGACTCGAATGTTACCTACCGTGCCTTGTGCAACATTTCCTGTAGTAGCAACATTAGAAGTACCGATCACTGCTCCATCTGTTAGCGAGATCCTTTGCGCTTGTAGTTGAACATTTCCTCCACGTCCGATACCTGTAAATCCTGGAAGTGAAGCAATTGTGCTAAGTATTCCACTGGCATTGTTAATCTCGTCTTTTCCAGATAAAGAAATAGTGTCAGCCTCGATCGTGACATTGCCTATATCGCCTTGTCCAACACTAAAAGTAGCAATTGCACCTGCGTTCAAGAGACTGACAGATTGCGCAGAAATATTAATGTCACCGCTATCGCCAATTCCTAATACTGCATTTCCAATTTGACCTGTATTGGATAGAGTTAAAGTTCCTGTTGCATCAATATCAATATCACCCGCTGCGGCAGTTGCAGTACCAAGAATTCCAGAGAAGATACCAGAATTTCTAGAAATTTCGACGTTACGAGCATTAATCGCAATACCGCCGCCGCCGCTGGAAACGACGTTAATTCCAGCCCGATTGGTAATTAACACATCTGCTCGTGCGACTTGATTAGGAAATATAAGTTGTAAAGTATTGCCAATTGAGGTAAGCGCGATCGTTCCTACTCCTCTCAACCCTCCTAGTTCTACACGACCCCCAGGAGCAGAAATGTTGATCGCATTCAGGAAAACATCTCCACCCAATAGCACCAAACTACGACCAACTGGAACTTGCAGGGTAGTAGTGGCGGCTTCAATACCAGGTGTTGCGCTAGTGCTTTGAATCGGTGCAGCGTTGACTTGACTGAATAGAAACGCTGAAGGATTAACGATGAGCAACCCTTGAGGGACTTCAGCACCAGAGGTACTAAAAAATCCTTCCTCCCCAAACCTGATCGCATTTGCCGTCGTTCCCACGAACGAGCCGTCTACATCCAAACTGCTATTTCGCCCAAACACAATGCCGTTCGGGTTGATCAAAAATAAATTAGCACTCCCTAATGCATCTATCGAGCCTGCCTGAATTACACCTAAGCGTCCATCAATTTGAGAGGGGTTCCCTCCTGTAATACGGCTGAAAATATTTTCGACTCCAGCAGGATTATTAAAATAGGCTCCCCGTCCAGTTTCTACATTAAATTCTCCGAAGCTATGAAAAAGATTGCGCCCTCGCGTTGCGCCTCCAGAAATGCGATCGCTAGGCGTTCCCCGAATGGTATCTTCAGTAACGAGCGATCGCTCTCCACCCAATGTCTCATCTGGCACAAGTTGTGCTGATGCAACATCATTCAGGCTCAATGTGCCCACGACCAAGACAAATGCAACCCTAGAAATTTTCCACAGTTTGAACAGCCTACTCAATTTCCAACTCCTCAACTAGCCCTGAGTGATTGTCAAGTTAATCGTTCCGGGTGTCACCCCACTAGCTCCGTCTGTAACCGTAAAGCTAAATTGATCAGTTGGAGCAAAGCGTCGGAAAACAACCTCATTGTCCGTGCCATCATTTGTATTCCAAGCAATATTAGAGCCATCCATCAACGCACCAGCATCACCCTCAGTATTATTGGTCAGTTCAACTGTAGTTTTAGTAGTGCCGTCGTAGAAGAAGATATCGGTATCTTTGCCGTTATAACCTGTCCAAACAATATTAGAACCGGAAATATGGTTTCCAACATCATTCGTATCATTATTCGTTAATCGAGTAGAAGTGCCCGCCAAACCGTCATAGAGAAACACTTCTGACCCTGAATTGATATCAGCAATTCCAGTCCAGACAACGTTCGATTCAAGAATAGTATTAGCTAATGCAATTGTGACACCAGGGCTAGTCAGTTCTGTGATTTGATTTGTTTGACCGTTATAGAAGAAAGATTTGAAGGTTTGTATATCGGCAGTGCTACTGTTCCAAATCGCATTGATGCCATAAACAGCAGCAGAATATTCAATTAATGCATCATTTGTTAACTGTCTACTGACACCTGTCGAGATATCGAACAGAAACAATTCAACATTATTAGTGCTATTTACTCCTTGCCATATTACCCGAGAATCAGAAACGCCCAAAGATGAAGCGCTAGTAATACCAGGAGCGGTTAGTTCAGTCGTTTTACCTGTCTGACCGTTATAGAAAAAGGCTTTAGAAAGTTGTCCATCCGTGCTGCTCCAGGCAAGATTAGATCCAGATATAAAGGCATTGGTTGCACTGCGATTACCATTTGTAATCTGTGTGCTAGTTCCAGTTGCGCCTTTATACAGAAAAATCTGATTAGTTGTGACATTAGAACCTATCCAGACAACATCAGAACCAAAAATCCCTTGGGCACCTGCACTAACAATACCAGGAGCCGTAAGCTGTACTGCTTTATTGGCTTGCCCATCATAGAAGAAGGGTTTGATAGTCTGTTGGTTTTGCAGTCCTTCAAAATTGTTCCAAATCAGGTTAGATCCAGAGATGCCAGCAACCGCGTCATTAGTAGAATTATCGGTTAAACGAGTAATACTGCCAGAGCCAGCATAGTTCAGCCGACCATCATCAATGTCCGCTTGGGTAAAGCGTCCGCCTAATCCTAGTGCCACACCGTTCAGTTGCACCTTTCCACCTTGGGGCAAGCTAGTTAGCGTATAGACTAACTCTCTAAACTGCTGTTCCGAATCTGTAGCTTTAAGAGTACTGTTTGTAATTAAGGTTGTCGCACCCGCCCGCGAACTTAAGCTTACATTAGTTAATTTAGGAGCAGTATTTCCTGCGGAAAGGGTGAGTGTGTAGCGTGTGCTATCGCGGACGCTGCCCGGTTTCACCTCAATATAGTAGGTTCCAGCATCCAGAGGTGTGACGATTGACTCATTCTGCTTGCCTTGCAAACGCGATTGAGCCAGGGTCTTCTTTCCTCTACTATCGAGAAGCCTCAAGTTAGCATTCGCTTTCAGCTTTGTCATCGCTACGTTGAGGGTACTGCGCTGGTTCAGCGTAACTCGGATTAGATCGAGGCGATCGCTTCCGCCAATCTGATTGCTAAAACCACGAGAAGAATTTGAAATATTGAACTTAAGCGCATTTTTCAGCTTGTCACCCGGATCTTTAGCCATGTTGTGTTTATTCTGTGCAGATTATTGAAAAGGAGAAGAACCATCAGTCACTAACCTGAAGCAGATATACCATCAGTTTCTAAGTTCCGGTTCTGTATGATCAAAACTCTTTATAATTGAACGCGATGTATAACCAAGCCTTTGTTCAACTCTTCATTGACTGGCTTCATGACATGAAATCGGTCGAAGACAATGAGCGTTGGGAAATACTGCTGCAAAGGCTTTGAGAAATCCTCCCCACATATCACATATTTATACTGAACCTCTCTGTAACTACTCAGCTAGATGAATAGGGAATATGGGAACGCTCATAATAATTTAATGATGTTCAACACATTACCTTCTTGTTTCCTCAGCATTGATTATTCCAAGTCAGCAAGCTGGCATTCTCTTTTTGATTGCTACTTCACTACCTAAAATTTGAGGATGTTTCTGTTCTCGCATGATTTATACCTTCATTCAACAATGCTAGACAATCCCACTGCTGAGTAGATATAGGATTTCTATAACCAGCGATTTAACCGCGATCGCCAAACAAATTGACACAGAGAATCACAGTTCCGTCACCCAAATTGTCCCTGCTTCATAAAATCCGCCTCTCTGCTCTACTCCATATCCACTCAACAATAGAGCCAACCAAATTTGAATCAACGGTATCCCGATCGCCCGCTGAAGCTCCAACAATGTCACCGCCTCTCCCCCCATTGCTTGTATCCCTCGTCCGATCGCCCCTGCCCAAGCCGATACATTCTTATCATGGGCTGTCTCGCGCTGTTCCGCAGATACCGCAAGGGTCGCCCGATTAAACGCTCCGTCTCCGTCATCCCTGGCTCTTCACTCAGCCGCTGATCCAACTGCGCTAACAATGCGGCTTGATCCAATACCCCAACGACACTGCCCATTTCTTCTTCTCGGACACGCGATCGCCTCTGTACCGGATATTGTACCTCTTCCTCCGGCTCCATCAACTCCGACACATCTAATTGCAACGACTGCACAAACAACTCTACACAGTTCTCTAAATTGACGATTGGTTCCTGTGGATTATGACGACGCTCATAGCCATCAATCAAGTAGTCAGCACGTTCCGCATAGACTCCGACTAACTGTTCAATCCCTTCAGCTACAACCCGCAGTTGTTCAGCTAGAGGTTGGTCTACGATCGCGTGTTCTAACGCATCACAAAGCAATAGCACATTCATCGTTTCTGGAAACTGTCGCGCTTTCTCCAGAGCATTCCACAAATCTAGTTCAAGCTGTTCTGTTTCCATTACTCAGGCGATAACGGACAAGGGCGAATTGGACAGTTGTGCGGATGCAATTCCATGCTAGAACGGAACCGTTCCACTTTCATCCCCCCATGCTGCGAAAAACCATCCAGAATTCTAAGCAATAGAGTCTTGACCTGTAGCTCCGTTAATCCTAAACAATGAACCGATTCTATCTTCGCCACTCGATCATTGCCCATCCACAGTTCTGCTCCTAATGCATGGAGTGGCGCATCCTTCGGTTCTCGATACCAATGGATCACTGCCGCTGGAACTTCTGGAACCGGGATATCCAGAATAGCCGTTGCGCCTGTTTCGGCGATCGCCTATTCATCCCGCCGTTTCTGTTTACGGTGATGATTGGGCACGCCGCGATGACGATAGTAAGAACGGCAATTATGACAGCGCTGATCCTCCCAACAGCATGCTGCTTCCCAGATACCGCTAGGGTCACCTGTTGTGCCGTGGCGTTCTTGAACCTCTTAAGTGCTAAGTTTAGAGCAGAGTCGGCATTGCTCAGAGTCAGCTCGTGCCACTCTTACCCTCTACCTTGATTCAACTTGCAACAAGCCTGACCGCTCCAGCATTTGCTCACTCCACTGCTTACTGATTGTCGCCACCTCTTCGCACTTTGCACTATTTTGGCAGCAGTGTTGCCAGTCATACTTCCACTGGCTGACTTGCCGCCCCACCTGTAACAGCGTTTCGGCTAAGCTTAAATCTGACTCATCAGTTTGCAGCTCCAGCGTTGTCATCAACCATTCCGTCAAATGTTGGCATTCAGCAATCGCAGCTAGGGCAACTTGATATCCCGACTCATCTTGAAATTGAATGTTGGTGGCGATGCGTTTCAAACTTGAGGCTATACTACCTAATTGTTGAGGGCGATCGAGTCGTAGATAATTAGCTTTTGCAGTTTCCCAGTTTTTCATATTCCTCCTAGGTGGCTTAAAATGACTTGGGCAATCTGAGCACGGATTTGAGGGTCGAGGATTTCCATAGAGCGATTGCTACGGGGTCGAAGGTTGATGATCGACTCATAAGCAATCCGTTGACGGGTGGGTGTCCAATCTGCTCCCCAAATATTGGACTGCAAACTGCCCTCACCTAACAAGGCTTGCTCACAATCGTAATGCATCTCTCCGCCCCCCGCGATCGCTTGCTGCTCTATATCGACTGCAAGCTTGATATAAATTCCTAGTGCTTTTAGCATCTCTGAGATTTGCTCCAGTGTCGCCCGCTCTCGAATGATTTGAATCGCCATGCTAACTGGATGAATCTCGTAGACAGCTCCAGTGTAAGGCAGAACTGACCGCATCAGACCAATCAGTTTAGGATTGAAACCACAATTCTAGCGATCGCGCGATCGCTGCTGAAGATAGTCATAGTTTAGTTGTATATCAGATATTGATTAAGTTTCAACGACTCAAGCACTACCCATTGAACTCTTAAAACAAAGTATATTCTTAGGATTCTGTTCATAATATTAGAATTAAAAGTAACGTTGAAATGAACGATGATAGAACACCTTGTGGAACAAGACACCTCCTCTCGGCTCATTCCCTTATAGCTTCTACCCAAATCGTCTCCCGTTGATAAAACTCCCCCCGCTGCTCCACCCGAAATCCACCCAGCAACAACCCTAACCACAGCTCTACCCCAGGCATCCCTAACCCCGCCTCTAATTCACTCCAAGACACCTCAGAGGACTGCTGCGCTAACCATCGGGCGATCGCCTTTGTCCACTCCGACACATTCTCAGCATGAGCCACCCCTAGGACGGTCTGTTTCTGCATCTCTGCCTCCTGCTCTAACTGCTCGACCATTGCCAAGACTGCCTCCTTCTCCACGGTGGCAACGATCGACCCCGTTGGCTTCATTGTTTGTCTTCTCGGCTTACGCAACGGCGCAGGTGCCATTAAATCACTCAAATCAACCGCCATCGTTTGCCGCACCAGCTCGCTAAAGAAGCCTTGCCCCACGATCGGGTCTCGATACGCTTCCTCCCACTCCGTCGTCAGCAGCTCAGCCCGGCTCTCACACAGTTCTGCAATCCGCAGTAAGGAATCCCCCGCCACTTGCAACTGCTGCGACTCGGGCAGATGACGGACGATCGCCTCCATCCCATCCAATAACTGCTGAAAATCCTCCAATTCTTCCCATAGATTCAACTCAAGCTGAACAGGCTTCATAACTTTCCTCTCTCCCGAGAGCCGTGCAAATGTTCCGCATGAAAGGAACAAGGGCGAATGGGACATTGCGAAATAGAATGTTGCTCCTCACGAGCAAACCGCTCAAATCCCATACGTCGCCCTTTACCATATTGCTGATAAAGCGCCTCCAACAATTGCCGCGCGTAGTCTTTCACCAATCTGGGTAGCAACCCAAAGGTATGTTGAGGTTGGGTCATGGCGATCGGTTCCCCACCCACCCACAACTCTGCACACATCGCATGAATCACCACATCATCTTGGGGTTGCCGCACCTGATCCAAGTAAGTATGCAACACCACATAACTCATTGCAGGAATCGGCACCACGACCGTTTCAACCGCCATCTTCCGTTGCGCCAAGCGACCTCTGCCTTTGCGGTAATACGATCGCCGACTGGGGCAGGTGGCATCGTTCCAACAGCCATCGCCGCCGATTACCCCATCATGTTGTTTCCGAGCTTCAGCCACGCTTAATAAACTACAAGCCCAGCATTTCTGATTTGTGGGACGACCCATAGTTCCCTCGGTGACCTGTTTTAGGGGTCGGGCCGAGATACGTGTAAAATAGTGCCACGGAATCCGCAATCTATTATCGTTACTAGCTTTCAGCGATTGCCACAGGCAGACTTATCGCGGATTCTAGCGGTTGTGGAATGTTCTGTAAATCCAGCACGTAATCCCCAAACCGCTTCAAATGCTTAGTCATGTAAGGACTCAACACCGCCAACGCCTGTCTGTCCACTGGGTAGCCTTCTGCACTCAAGGTTTGCACTACCCAGGAAATATCCACTGCATTTTGGAGAATGACCGCAGAAGAAACGACATCCAAGTACTTGAGTCGTTTCTCCTGCTCCTCTGGATCATTCTCTGTGATGATGCCGTCTTTACCAAAAAACATCCAACTCAAGAACTGATTAAAGCCCTCCACGATATTGGTGCAGGCTGTAATCTGCTGCCGCAACTCTCGCTGGGAGATATACTGCAACAGAAACACCG
>JAESGK010000246.1_pt1 | contig 34212 bp, 37 predicted proteins | sample 9269681 | NCBI WGS metagenome assembly JAESGK01 (sample SAMN14515347, study PRJNA621673) | algae metagenome | isolation source: Timaviella obliquedivisa GSE-PSE-MK23-08B and co-occurring heterotrophs from... | place: USA: Grand Staircase Escalante National Monument, Utah | collected 2006-08-15
ACGATCAAAACCGGCCGTCGCCAACGTCATCTGCTTCATCGAAGAAATCCTGGCTTTCACACAACGGGATTCCCTAGAATCATGACCTACTGCTCATGTCGATGACTTTTTCAGAGTTTCCTTAGCGGCGTATCCGCCGCCAGTCGTAGCCGAGCCGCGGGAAGTGCACGGCGACGTTGCCGACGACAGGGTCGTTGCGCAGCAGCGCGATCTCCTGGGCGTCGATGACGATCACCTCGCCCTCGACCCAATCCTTCGCATTGTCGGCCGGGCGCACTCGGGCGCGCTCGCCGGGTCGGGGATCGTCCTCCTGTGGCTGCGAGGGGCGCGGCGTCGCGGGCTCGGCGGCGCGCGCTTCTGCCAGCGCCACGTCGGCGTCGATGTCGGTGCGCTGGCCGTGGCCGATCTTGGCCATGCGGTCGCGCCAGGCGATCAGCCTGGGATAGGGATCGAGTACGGCCCGGCAATCGATGTGGCGACCGCGATAGAACCAGACGACATGGTAGGCGGCGAAATCGGCGATGCAGGGCTGGGCGCCCAGCAGATAGGGCCGTCCATCGGCCAGCATGTCGGCCAGCCATTTGATCTGCGGCGTCACGAGATGGAGGTTGCGGACGGCTGCCGCCCGCACCGCCTCGATCGAGGGCGTCGGCAGGCCGTGCAGGCGGGCGCGGTCCTCGTGCAGGCCGGCCGGCATGTGATCGGCGTTGATGCCCGAGACATAGAGCGCCGTCGGCCGCATGAACTGCTGCTCGGCCCAGCGCGTCAGCGCCTCGTCGGCACCCGCGGTCGCGGCGGGATAGAAGGTGGGCGAGGGCACGCGCCGCTCCAGCTCGCGGGCGATCAGGTTGGTGTCGCACCAGATGTCGGCGCCTTCCTGCAGGACCGGCGTGCGCCTGTAACCGCCGGTCAGCGGTTCCAGCTTGGGTTTGGGCGCGATCGGCGGGATTTCCACGCCGCGCCACGCCAGGCCCTTATAGCCCAGCATCAGCCGCGCTTTCTCTGCGAAATTGGAGAAATCGTAGTGGTGAAGGATCAGTTCACTCATGATAATTGGGCTCGAGCGGGGGTGACGTGCAATGCAAGGCGTGGTCAACATCGACGATCTTCGCAAGCTCGCGAAGAAGCGGCTGCCGAAAATTGCCTACGACTTCATCGAGGGCGGTACCGACGACGAGGTCGGCCTCGTCACCAACGAGCAGGCGTTCCGCCAGGCTCGCATCGTGCCGCGCTATCTGGTCGATGTCTCGGTGCGCGACCAGTCGACGACCCTTTTCGGCCGCACCTACTCGAGCCCCATCGGCATCGCGCCGACCGGCCTTGCCGGCCTCTTCCGCCACGGCGCCGACCTGATGCTGGCCGAGGCCGCGCGCGACGCCAACGTGCCCTTCATCATGTCGGGCTCCAGCACCGGCTCGATCGAGGATCTTGGCAAGCTCGCGCCGGATCACGGCTGGTATCAGCTCTATTCCGCCAAGGACCCGGCCGTCTCCGAGGACCTGATCAAGCGCTCGGCCGATGCCGGCCTGCGCACGCTCGTCTTCACCGTCGACGTGCCGGAGGGATCGAACCGCGAGCGCAACACGCGCAACGGCTGGGGCCGTCCGCTGAAGCTCACCTGGAAGTCCAAGTTCGAGGCGCTGAGGCATCCTGCCTGGATGCTGCAGTGGCTGCAGCACGGCACGCCCTATTTCTCCAACTGGGCCAAGTATGTCGGCCCCGACGCGACGGCCGACAAGGTGGCGGATCTCGTGGCCTACCAGAACCGCGCGCCGATGACCTGGAAGCATGTCGAGCGTTACCGCGAACTGTGGAAGGGCAACTTCGTGCTGAAGGGGATCATGCATCCCGACGACGCCATCCGCGCCCATGCGCTGGGTGTCGACGGCATCATGGTGTCGAACCACGGCGCGCGTCAGCTCGACATCGCGCCGTCGCCGCTGGAAGTGCTGCCCGCCATTCGCGACGCGGTCGGCGACAAGATGACGGTGATGTTGGACGGCGGCATCCGCCGCGGCATGGATGCGATCATGGCCTTGTGCATGGGCGCCAAATTCGTGTTCGTGGGCCGCCCGACGCTCTACGGCGTGACCGCGGGCGGCGTGGCCGGCGCCACCAAGGCGCTGCAGATCTTCAAGCGCGAGATCGATCTCACCCAGGCCCAGATCGGCGCGCCGACCATCGCCGATCTCGGCCCGCAGTTCCTGATGTGGAAGGATGTGGAGGATCTGCGCCGCAACAAGCGCTGATCCTCCCTCCCGCATCACGTTCTTACTGCACGACCTCGAACAGGCCGGCAGCACCCATGCCGCCGCCGATGCACATGGTGACGACGACGTTCTTGGCCTTGCGGCGGCGGCCCTCGATCAGGGCGTGGCCGGTGCAGCGCGCGCCGGTCATGCCGAAGGGATGGCCGATCGAGATCGAGCCGCCGTTGACGTTCAGCTTGTCGTTGGGAATGCCGAGCTTGTCGCGGCAATAAAGGACCTGGACCGCGAAGGCCTCGTTCAGCTCCCACAGGTCGATGTCGTCCATTTTTAGTCCGAAACGCTTCAGCAGCTTCGGGATCGCGTAGACCGGGCCGATGCCCATCTCGTCGGGCTCGCAGCCGGCCACGACCAGGCCCTTGTAGATGCCGAGCGGCTTCAGGCCGCGCTTGGCGGCCTCGGCGTCGCTCATGATCACCGAGGCCGAGGCGCCGTCGGAGAGCTGGCTCGCATTGCCGGCGGTGATCCACTTGTCGGGACCGGCGACGGGCTGCAGCTTGGCCAGGCCTTCGAGGTTGGTGTCGGGACGGTTGCCCTCGTCCTTGGCCAACTTCACCGTCTTCTTGCTGGTCTCGTTGGTGTTCTTGTCGGTGACCAGCATCGTGGTTTCCATCGGCACGATCTCGTCGTCGAACTTGCCGGCTTGTTGACCGGCCGCGGTGCGGAGCTGGCTCTGCAGCGAATACTCGTCCTGCGCCTCGCGGCTGATCTTGTAGCGGGCCGCCACCGTGTCGGCGGTGGTGATCATGGCGTGATAGATGCCCGGCACATGCTCCTGCACCCAGGGATTGATCAGGCGGTTCTTGTTGCCGCCCGGCGGGCCCTGCACCAGCGACACCGACTCGAGGCCGCCCGCGATCATCACCGGCACCTTGTCGACCAGCACGCGCTGGGCCGCCATCGAGATGGTCTGCAGGCCCGAGGAGCAGAAGCGGTTGACCGTCACGCCCGAGACGCTGACCGGCGCGCCGGCGCGCATCGCCGAGACGCGGGCGACGTTGGAGCCGGTCGTGCCTTCGGGGGCGGCGCAGCCCAGGATCACGTCCTCGACGTCGCCGAGGTCGAGCTTGGCGCGCTCGGCGGCATGCTTGATCACGTGGGCGCCCATGTCGGCGGCGTGGGTGTCGTTGAACACGCCGCGGAAAGCCTTTCCGATCGGGGTGCGGGCGGTGGAGACGATGACGGCATCAGCCATTTTGATTTCCTCTCTTGGTCGTTCGTTAGATCAACTCAATTCCCGTCGCCCTGAGCGTAGCCCCGCGAAACGGGGCGAAGTCGAAGGGCCTTCTCTCTGCCGGTAGCCACCGGATCGTGGAGAGAAGACCTCTCCACGCGGCCCTTCGGGCCTTGGTCGAGGTGACGGCTTTCTCTCAAACCGTAGAGAACTTCTTGCCTTCCTGCACCAGCTTCTTCAGCAGCGGCGCGGGCTCCCAGAACGGGTCGCCGGAGGCGTCGCGATACTTGAGCAGAGCGTCGTGGATGGTTTTCAGGCCCACGACATTGTCGGCCCACCACATCGGGCCGCCGCGATAGACCGGCCAGCCGTAGCCGTTGACCCAGATCACGTCGATGTCGAGCGCACGCTGCGCCATGCCTTCTTCCAGGATCTTGGCGCCCTCGTTCACCATCGGATAGAGCGCGCGCTCCAGGATCTCCTGGTCGGAGATGGCGCGACGCGTGATGCCGAGCTTTTTAGAAGTCTCCTCGATGATCTTCTCGACCTCGGGATCGGGGATCGGCGTGCGGTCGGGCAGGTTGTACTTGTAGTAGCCGGCGCCGGTCTTCTGGCCGAAGCGGCCGAGCTCGCAGATCGCGTCGGCGACATAGCCGGTATAGCGGACGTTGCGCTTTTCCTTCTCCTTCTTGCCCTGGCGGATGCGCCAGCCCACGTCGTTGCCAGCGAGGTCGCTCATGGCGAAGGGGCCCATCGGGAAGCCGTAGTCGAACACAACCTTGTCGATCTGCTGCGGAAGGGCGCCTTCCTCCATCATGTAGGACGACTGGATGCCGCGCATGCGAAGCATCCGATTTCCGACGAAGCCCTCGCAGACGCCGACGAGGACGGGGATCTTGCCGATCTTCTTGGAGAACGACATGACCGTGGCGATGACGTCCTTTTCGGTGGCCTTGCCGCGCACGTTCTCCAGCAGCTTCATCACGTTGGCCGGCGAGAAGAAGTGCATGCCGATCACGTCGCCGGGCCGCTTGGTGTAGGCGGCGATCTGGTTGACGTCGAGGCCCGAAGTGTTGGTGGCCAGGATCGCGCCGGGCTTCGTCACCTCGTCGAGTTTCTTGAAGACGGTTTCCTTCACTTCCATGGTCTCGAACACCGCCTCGATCACGAGGTCGACGTCCTTCAGATCGTTGTAGTCGAGCGTCGGCGTGATCAGCGCCATGCGCTTTTCGACGTCCTCGGCCTTCATGCCGCCGCGCCTGGCGGTGTTCTCGTAGTTGGTGCGGATGGTCTTCAGGCCGCGGTCGAGCGCCTCCTGCGAGGTCTCCAGCATCGTGACCGGCACGCCCGCGTTGGCGAAGTTCATGGCGATGCCGCCGCCCATCGTGCCGGCGCCGATGATGCCGCCGGTCTTGATCTCGCGCTGCGGCGTGTCGGACGGCACGTCGAGGACTTTCGCTGCCTCGCGCTCGGCAAAGAAATAGTAGCGCTGCGCCGCCGACTCGGACGAGGTCAGCAGCTCGACGAAGAGTTCCCGCTCGCGCTTCATGCCCTCGTCGAACGGCAGCTCGACGGCGGCCTGCACGGTCTTGATGATATTCCAAGGCGCCTTGAAGCCACGCGCGCGGCGGGCGATCGCCTTCTCGGTCTCCTTGAACAGGTCCGGCGATTCCAGGGTCGCCGTGAGATCGCGGACGCGGCGCAGCGGCGCCTTCTGCGCCAGCAGCATCTCGGCGTGGGCGACGGCGCCTTTCAGCAGGTCGCCCTCGACGATGGCATCGACGATGCCCTTGCTCTTGGCCTCGGGGGCCGGGATGTGGCGGCCGGAGAGGATGGCGTCGAGCGCGTACTTGGCGCCAGTGAGGCGCGGCAGGCGCTGGGTGCCGCCGGCGCCCGGCAGCAGGCCGAGGTGGACTTCCGGCAGGCCCATGCGCGTGGTGGGAAGTGCCACGCGATAGTGCGCACCCAGCGCCGTCTCGAGGCCGCCGCCCAACGGCGTGCCATGCAAGGCGGCCACGATCAGCTTGGGTGAATTCTCCATGGTGGAGATGACGTCGTTCAGGTTGGCGCCCGACGGCGGCTTGCCGAACTCGCGGATGTCGGCGCCGGCGATGAAGGTCCGGCCGCCGCCGATCAGCACGATGGCGTCGATGTCGGGGTCCTGGCCGAACGCTTCCACGCCTTCCTTGATGCCGTTGCGCACGGCAGCGGCCAGGGCATTCACCGGCGGATTGTTAACCGTCAGGATTCCGATACGCCCCTGGGTGGAGCGAAGGACTGCGTCGGACATAGGCGTCTCTTTCCCTGTGAAGGCTGTTGGCGTTGGCCCCGTCTTAGCACGGATGCAGCGACCGCAAGGCGTTCCGGGATTTCGCGTTGCGGAGAATCGGACGCTTCTTTCGAGGGGTGCCCCGAGTTTTCCTACCTGTCGCCGCAAGCCCCTGGAAGCACGGGAGAAAGCGGCGAAAAACGACACACTCGATGTGACATTCTGCGGGCGCGGATTCAGAAGACGTCCTCGTTGCGTGTGCCGGATTGCCGGTCGCGGGGCCGGGCGCGCGTGTGGTTCAGCATGAACATGATGAGGCGTTCGTCGTGGCGGCGGTAGGTGGCGGTCATGACGCCGTTGCGGAAGATGTAACGGGGAACGCCGGTGCGGGCGAGAGAGTAGCCCCTGTCGAGCAGCTCCTCCTCGCGGAGCTGGAGGGCCCGGTCCCAGCGTTCGCCGAAACGCGAATCCGTGTCGCGCCAGCGATAGAGCGTGCGGCGGTCGATGCCGGCGCGCGCCGCCGAATAGCTGACCGAGCCGGTCTTTTCGAGTTCGCGCAGGAAGGTGACGCGGCGGCGCAGGTTGGTGCGCCGACGCGATTCGCCGACCCGCGGTGCGGTCCAAAGGTATTCGGTGACGGCCGGAAGTGGCTTATCCATTTTCATTCTCCTTTCGTTCCTGTGGCAGGATAGTAGAAAGGATAGGAAGCAGACGTCAAGGGCAAAGCTTCCTCGCTGTTTTTCGCATGCAATGAAATTCATTACGTCGCAGATAATCGCCCCCCTCCTGTTCCCGCGCTTACCTCTGCCTGGGCCAGCCATCGCAGGAGGAAGCCGTGTCGAACCAGACCGTCGCTACGCCTGAAGCCGCTACCGACGCCAGCGCCGCCGTCCGGAACGAGGCCGATCCCGAGATGACATCTTCCGCCTCTGCGGGCTTGTCCGCCAAGACGAGAGGCTTGCTCGACAAGCCAGTCCTGCCGACGTTGCTTCGTCTTGCTGCGCCCAACTTCGGGGAAGCGGTCGCCAGAGTACTGTTCGTCAGCATCGACGCCATTTTTGTTTCATGGCTCGGCAGCGATGCTCTGGCCGCGCTGGCGATCGTGTTCCCGCTCTTCATCGTCATGCAGACGATATCGGCAGCGGGCATCGGCTCGGGCGTCAATGCCGCAATAGCCAGGGCGTTGGGAGCCGGTTTATCGGATCAGGCGGGCAAGATTGCCGGTGCCGCGACCGGTCTGGCGATTGTCATCGGCATCGCGACGACCGTTCTGATGCTGGTATTCGGTCCGGCCATTTATGCGGCCATGGGTGCGAGCGGAGCCGTGCTGACTCAGGCACAAAGCTACGGTGCGATCGTGTTCGGGGGTGGAATCGTTGTCTGGCTCATGAACACGTTCGCGAACGTCGCGCGAGCGCAAGGCAGCATGACTGTGTCGGCGGGTGCAATCGTGGCCGGCGAGGTCGTGCACCTGACACTGTCTCCTATCCTGGTTCTTGGCTGGGGACCGATTCCGAGCCTGGGCGTGGTCGGCGCCGGGATTGCCGTCATTGCATCCTACCTGACTGGCCTTCTCGTACTCGTCGCCTTCTTGCGATCTTCGCGCGCAATCGTGAACATTAGGCTGACCGACATCGGCATGGGCGCTCAATCCCTGAAGGCAATTCTACGGATCGGTCTGTTCGCCACATTGGTGGCGTTGCTGTTCCAGGTCTCCAACGTCGTACTGACGGTCATCATGGGAAGTCTGGGGGCCGCTGGCCTTGCCGCCTATACGGCAGCCAGCAGGCTGGAACTCATGCAACTCCCCATCACCTTTGCATTGGGCTCGGCGATCGTCACCATGATCAGCACGGCCGAGGGAGCTGGCCTCGCCGGCCGCTCGCGACGCGTGGCGTGGATCGGCGCCGGGGCCGGTGCCGCGCGGGGTTGTTGCTTCCTGGTGGTCGCGATGTTCGGCGATCATTGGATGAAACTGTTCACCAACGACCCTCAGATCATCGCCATCGGAAGCCACTATCTCGCCTGCCAGGCCGCCACCTTGCCCTGTTTCGGTCTTGGCCTGTGCCTTTACTATGCCCTGCAGGGTGCCGGACAGGTGTTGCTGCCCGCACTGATCGGGTGTCTGCGGCTGCTGATCGTGGGAGGTGGCGGCTGGCTGGCGATGTCGTTGACCGGCGGCAACCTGACGGTGCTTTTCGTGGTCGTGGCCTCTGGAACGGCCTGCTTCGGCCTTTGTCTGCTATTCGTCGCCTACAGACGATTCAACACGAGCGGAAGGCGCGTTGGTTGAGAGCGCATCTTCGTCTCGGCGACGACTTGATGGAAACACGCTTCGATCCGAAAGGGACCTCGTCATGAAACTTCATGGTTCGCCCACCTCGCCGTACGTCAGGAAGGTCCGCGTGTTGGCGCGCGAACTGGCGGTGAGGCTCGATGGCGTATTGGTCAAGGTGCACGAGATTCCATCCGACTATGGTCGCATTAACCCGGTCAACCGCATCCCGGCCCTGGAGATCGACGACGGCACCCTGATCTACGACAGCCGTGTCATCTGCGAGTATCTCGATGTGTCCCACGGCTCGCGCTTCCTGCCGCAGGAAGGCGCCGCGCGCTGGCAGACGTTGAAGCTACAGGTCTTTGGCGATGGGCTCATGGATGCGGCGACACCCTGCGTGGGCGAACTGGCGAGGCCGCCCGAGCGGCAATGGCCGCACCGTCTTGCCGAGTACGAGCGTTCCATGAGCCAGACACTCGACGCACTCGAAGCCATGACCGGATCGTTCGGTGCATCCGACCTTGGCGCGATTTCGGTCGGGTGCGCCCTCGGCTACCTCGACTTTCGATTACCCGAAATCCCATGGCGCAGCAGTCGTCCGAGACTCGCCCGATGGTATGACGCATTCGCCGATCAGCCTTCGATGGTGGCGACGTCTCCGCTCAGCCCCTGGAGTTAGAAGCGAACACTGGTCGGTTCGCACGACGAATCTTCCGGGCGCTCGCCTCTGGCTTCCGCAACCGTCACCCGCTATGCATTCGGGAACGCCAATGCCCGAGGAATCCGAAAAATGACGACGACCCGCCGCACCCTGCTCCGCGCCACTGCCGGATTCGCCCTTGCCGCGCCCTCGATCGTGCGTGCGCAAGCGGCCTGGCCCAACAAGCCGATCACCATCGTGGTGAATTTTCCGGCCGGCGGGCTCACCGACGGCATCGCGCGCGCCTTCGGCCAGCATGTCAGCCAAGCCACCGGCCAGCAGGTGATCATCGACAACAAGCCCGGCGCCAGCGGCAACATCGGCGCGGCACAGGTCGCGCGCGCCCCGGCCGACGGCTACACCCTCCTGCATTCGGTCTCGAGCACGCTCGTGCAGAACCGCGTGATGTTCAAGACGTTGGGCTTCGATCCGGACAAGGATCTCACCATCATCTCGGGCACCGCGTCGGGCGTGCTGCCGGTCGTGGTGCACAAGTCGCTGCCGCCCGAGGTCAAGGACCTCAAGTCGTTCATCGAGTACGCCAAGGGCAAGAAGATCAACTTCGGCTCGTGGGCGCTGGGCTCCTCGGCCCACATCTTCGCACAGGCGTTGAACGAGAAGTACGGCCTCACGATGGAAGTCGTGACCTACAAGGGCGAGGCGCCGATGTGGCAGGACATGGGCGCGGGCTCGCTGCAGGCGGCCATGGGCAGCCCGCAGGCGATGAACGCGCTCTTGCTGAAGGGCGATGTCCGCCCGATCGTGGCACCGAGCCGCGTGCGCTACGTCAAGCTGCCCGACGTGTCGACCTCGCAAGAGCAGGGCTTCACCGATCCGTCCTTCACGGTGCGCGGCTGGCTGGCGCTGGCGGCGCCGGCCGCCACGCCGAAGGAGATCGTGCAGAAGATGTCCGACCTCTGGGTCGCCGCCGCCGACTCCGAGCCCGGCAAGAAGATGATGGACGGCTTCGGCCTCACCGAGAAGCCGCTGAACCATCAGGAGGTCATGAAGGACTACGAGGTCCTGAAGGCCACCGTGATCCCCCGCATCGTGGCGCTCGGCCTCAAGCCGGAGTAGCTCTTTTGGACCGCGAGCCTCCGGCTCGCTCATGAGGCGAGCCGGAGGCTCGCGGTCCAAAAGACTACTAAGCTGCAACTGGCTTGATCGCTTCGTGAAGCCAGCGCGCGAGGCCGGTCACGCGCGCGTCCTCGTGCTGCTGGCCCATGAGCTGAATGCCGACGGGCATGCCGCCGACGCTCATCAGCGGCACGGTCACGACCGGGGCGAACAGCATCGAACTCGGTGCGTTGAAGACGAAGTCGCCGGTCGGCCGCGGCGCCAGCGGCTGGCCGGGAACGTCGCCCGACCACAGCGGCGCGGGACCGGGACAGGCGAGCGTGATCGCGGCATCCGCGAGCGATGCGAGGGTGGCGTGCGTTTGTTGGGCGGTATCGCGGGCAAGAAGCGCCATGCGGTAATCGTCCGGCGTCATGGCCTCGGCCTTGGCCAGCGTGGCCTTCGCGCGCTCGCTGACACCGGCCGGATCGTTGTCGACGATGCCGCGCTGGTACCAGCGGTTCTCCCAGCTCGTGACTCTGCCGCACACCGAGCGGCCGTTGGCGATCGACTGCTCCAGCGCCTCGACCATTGGATGGTCCTTGCGGCGGATCAGGGTGACGCCGGCCTCGCGAAGCTGCCTCAGCACGGCGTCGAAGCCGGCCCTGGTCGCGTCGTCGACGGCCGACCAGCCTTCCGTTTCCAGGACGATGAGTCGATTGGGCTTCACCGCGGCAGGCAGGGTCGACGGACCGATCAGGCCGACCGAGCCGCGGTCGCCGCCGGCGCGGTTGGCGATCTCGATCACCACCTGCCACATGTCCTCGAGACAACCGGCGTGCGGACCGTGCGTGCTCATGCTGGTCGCCAGGCGCTCGCCGCGATTGATTCCGCCCTGCGTGGGCTTTAGCGCGAAGTTTCCACAATAGGCGGCGGGCCGGACGATCGAGCCGCCGACCTGGGTGCCGATCGCCGCCGGCACCATGCACGCACCGACAGCGGCGGCCGAGCCCGAGGACGAGCCGCCCGGCGTGCGCGCCGGATCGAACGGGTTGGTGGTCGGCCCCGGATGCGCGCCGCCCAGCTCCGCCGTGACGGTCTTCGCCAGGATGACGGCGCCGGCCTGCCGCAACGCCCAGACCGCGGCATTGTCGCGCTTGGGGAAGTTGCCCTTGAAGGCGGCGCAGCCCATCTCGGTCGGCATGTCCCTGGTCTCGAGCAGATCTTTTATGGCGACGGGCATGCCGTCGATGGGCGAGAGCGGCTTGCCCGTCTTCCAGCGCGCCGTGCTGGCGTCGGCCGTCTCGCGCGCGCTCGCCTCGTTGATTGCCGTAAAAGCCTTCACCACCGGCTCGCGGGCCGCGATCGTCGCCAGGCAGCGCTCGAGATAGGCGCGCGGCGTGTCGCTGCCGTCGGCGAAGCGCGGCGTGGCATCGTGAAAAGCGAGCGGCTTGTAATCGCGGTACGCGGTCATGGTCGATCGGTCCTCGTGTGCGGCAATTTCGAGGCAGAGCATATCACGCGATGCGGCAGCGTCGCTCGCGGACACATCGCGGTCACAATGTGTCTCACGAAAGCGTGCGCCGAGTCGGTGAACCGCGACAGCGAAGCGACCGTATTCATCGTGTACCAACAATGGAGTCATCGATGATCAAACGTCATGCACTGCTCGCGGCCGTCGCCGCGATTTCGCTCGCTGCCTTCACGCCCGCCTTCGCGCAGAACCCGATGGTGGGCGGCGCGTCGATGATGGAGAACAAGAACATCGTCGAGAACGCCGCCAACTCGAAGGATCACACCACGCTCGTCGCCGCGGTGAAGGCCGCCGGGCTGGTCGATACGCTCTCGGGCCCCGGTCCGTTCACGGTCTTCGCACCGACCAATGCCGCCTTCGCCAAGTTGCCGGCCGGCACCGTCGAGACGCTGCTGAAGCCCGAGAACAAGGCCAAGCTCGTCAAGATCCTGACCTGCCATGTCGTGGCCGCGAACGCGATGTCGCCGGCCATCGCCAAGATGATCAAGGACGACAAGGGCACCCATCCCGTGAAGACGGTCGGCGGCTGCACGCTGCAGGCCAAGATGATGGGCGAGAAGATCACGCTCACCGACGAGAACGGCAATGTCGCCACGGTGACGATCGCCGACGTGAAGCAGTCCAATGGAGTCATCCACGTGATCGATACGGTCGTCCTGCCCAAGGGCTGAACGTAGTCCGTGAGATGGAGGGCGGCGGGGGTTTTCCCCGCCGCTTTCATTTGCGCTAGGGTGGCCGCTCGGCACTGGGAACAGGGCAGGAGAGCAGGCCATGAACTTCGCCGGTATGAACGTCCTCGCCATCGGGCTCGCCGCGGTGGCGGGCTTTGCCTTCGGATCGGTCTACTACATGGCCCTGTCCGCGCGCTGGCTCGAAGCGGTCGAGAAAACCAGAGAACAGCTGATGCCGTCCGGCAAGCCCAAGCCGGGGCCCTTCGTCGTGTCGGCCGTCGCCCTCGTGGTCATGGCCTGGGTGCTGGCCGGTACGCTCGGCCATCTCGGTGCGGGGCAGGTCACGCTGAAGAACGGCGTCATCTCGGCGCTCCTGCTGTGGGCCGGTTTCGTCGCCACCACGCTCGCGGTCAACAACGGCTATGCCGGCCGCAGGATTTCGCTCACGGTCATCGACGCTCTGCATTGGCTGGGCGTGCTCGTCATACAAGGCGCGATCCTCGGCGCGATGGGGGTATGACCGGCGTGGTCCCGAAGCGTCCCCGGATCGAAGGCTTTGCCGTCGTCTCTCTCGAGGGGATGATCGCGGGTTCCGACAGTTCGTTTCCCGAGGTCCTGAAAATTCCCGCCGACGAGCAATTCTACCAGGCAGCGCTCGACCGGGCCTCGGCGGTCGCCAACGGCCGGCACTCGGTCAAGGCCGGGCCGAAGGAGGCGGCGCGGCGGAGGATCGTCTTGACGCGGCGCGTGCAGCGCATCGTTCCCGATCCGAACAATCCGCTGGCCGTGCTGTGGAATCCGGCGACGGCGCCGTTCGACGAGGCCTGGCAGCGGCTGGGCGTCGAGGACGGTACCCTGGCCGTGGTGGGCGGCACCGACGTGTTCGGCCTGTTCCTCAATATCGGCTACGATGCGTTCTTCCTCACGCGCGCCCAGGCGAGCGTGCCGCGCGGCCGGCCGGTGTTTCCGGGCGTCGGCAAGGGCACCACGCCGGAGGACGTGCTCGCCCGGCATGGGCTGGTCCTGCGCGGCTCGCGCGTACTCGATGCCGCGACCGGCACGATCCTCGAGAAATGGGGCCCGAAGGCCTGACGGCCGCGCCTCAGGGCGCCTGTTCGAGGCTCGACACTTCGTTGGTGAGCGTGGTGCGGCGCATGTCGCGCACTTCCGCGGGATCGTAGCGCCGCGCGCGGTGCATGGTGACGCGGTTGTCCCACATCACGAGGTCCCACGGCTTCCAGACATGGGCATAGACGAACTGCCGCTGCGTGGCGTGCTCGGTGAGGTCGCGCAGGAAGGCGCGGGCCTCGGGCACCGGCCAGCCTTCGATGCCGCCGGCGTGGGAAGCGAGATAGAGCGAGAGCCGGCCGGTGACGGGATGACGCCGGACCAGGCGCTGGCGCACCGGCGCCCACTTCTGGCGCTCGGCGTCGGTGAAATCGTCAAACCCAAGAATGCCGCGCGAAAAAACCTGGCTGTGGGCGCAGATGAGGTCGTGGACCTCGCGTTTGGTCGCCTCGTCCAGCGCATCGTAGGCCGCGCGCATGTCGGCGAACTCGGTGTTGCCGCCGGTCGGCGGGATCTTGCGGGCCGACAGCAGCGAATACTTGGCCGGCACTTCCTTGAAGGAACTGTCGGAATGCCAGAGCTGGTTGCCGAGGCCGAACAGGCGGCGGCGGTCGTCGCGCGGCAGCAGCTCGCCGTGCTTGTCGAGGTTGGAGATGTCGTTCAGGTCCATGCCGACGCGGCGGTCCTGGGGGGCGGCGATGTCGCCGGTCGCCTGTTCCAGCGGCCCGAGCTGGCGGCTGAAGGCGAGCTGCTGGTCGTCGCCGAGCTGCTGGTCGTGGAACACCAGCACGCCGAAGCGGTCCATGCCGGCATGGACCGCGGCGACCTCGGCGTCGGAAAGCGGCCGTGTGAGGTCGATGCCGGAAACCTCGCCGGCGAAGAAGGCGCGTGTCGCGAGATCGCAGGGACGGATATCGATCATGACGGGCCATAACGTAACCCGAACCGGCCGTTCCCGCGAGGGGGATTGACAGGCGCTCCGGTTCGTATAACATTTGAACAATTATTCAAATGTCGAGACCCAAGAAAACCATCCTGTCCGACGACCACGCCGTGGCGCTGGCCGACCTGTTCCGCCTGCTGGGCGATCCCAGCCGGCTCAAGATCGTCGTGTCCTGCCTGCGCACGCCGCTGGCCGTGACCGACATCGCCGACAAGCTCGGCCTGTCGGTGTCTCTGGTCAGCCATCACCTGCGGCTGCTGAAGGGTGCGCGGCTGGTGCGGGCCGACCGGCAGGGCAAGCAGGTCTTCTACGGCGCCGACGACGCCCATGTCAGGCGCATGGTCGAGGACATGGTCGAGGACATGGTCGAACATGTCGGGGAACACCGACATGAGCGCTCATTGCTGCGATCACGGCCATGAACATGCCAATGCCGCCGCGGCCTCGCCGGTCTACCGCCGCGTGCTGTGGGTGGCGCTGGTCGTCAACCTCGCCATGTTCGCGATCGAGATCGGCGCCGGGGTCGCGGCGCAGTCGGCTTCTCTGCTGGCCGATTCCCTCGACTTCCTGGGCGACGGCGCGAACTACGGCATCGGCCTGTTCGTGCTCGGCATGGCGCTGCAGTGGCGGGCCCGCGCCTCGCTGCTCAAGGCCGCCAGCATGGGCGCGTTCGGCCTGTGGGTCGCCGCGACCACGATCCAGCATGCGCTGGCCAGCACCGTGCCGCACGCGCCGACGATGGGCGTGGTCGGCGCGCTCGCCTTCGCCGCCAACCTCGGCGTGGCCTTCCTGCTCTATCGCTGGCGCGACGGCGACAGCAACATGCGCTCGGTCTGGCTGTGCACGCGCAACGACGCGATCGGCAATCTCGCGGTCCTGGTCGCGGCGGCGGGCGTGTTCGGCTCGGGCACCGGCTGGCCCGACTATATCGTGGCCGCGGTCATGTCGGGTCTCGCCCTGGTCGCCTCGGTGCAGGTGACGCGCCAGGCTCTCGTCGAGCTGCGTGAACCTCAGGCCGCCGGCAGCTTGTAGCTCTCGAACTGCTTGCGCAGCGCCGTCTTCAGGATCTTGCCGGTGGCGCCGTGCGGAATGGCGTCGATGAACTGCACGTCGTCGGGCATCCACCACTTGGCGATCTTGCCGTCGAGGAATTTCAGTACCTCGGCCTTGCCCACCTGGGAATCGGGCCGACGCACGACGATCAGCAGCGGCCGCTCGTCCCACTTCGGATGCGGCACGCCGATCACCGCGGCCTCGGCCACGCCGGGGCAGCCCATGGCGGCGTTTTCCAGGTCGATCGAGCTGATCCATTCGCCGCCCGACTTGATCACGTCCTTGGAGCGGTCGGTGATGACGACGGAACCGTCGGACTCGATCTTGCAGACGTCGCCGGTGTGGAACCAACCGTCCTCGACGAACTGGCTCCGGCCCTCGCCCTTCATGTAGCCCGAGACGATCCACGGCCCGCGCACCACCATGTTGCCCGAGACGCTGCCGTCGCTCGGCAGATCGTTGCCGGCGTCGTCGACGATCTTCATCTCGCAGCCGAACACAGGCCGGCCCTGCTTGGCGGCGATGGCGAAGCGCTCGGCGTCGGGCAGATCGCGCTCGCCGCGGTTGAAACGGGTCGTCGTGCCGAGCGGGCTCATCTCGGTCATGCCCCATCCCTGGATGACCTCCGCGCCATGATCCTTCCAGAAGCGCTCGATCATGCTGACCGGCACGGCCGAGCCGCCGATCACGGTGCGTTTGACCGACGACATCCTGAGCTTGTTCTGGGCGCAGTAGTCGAGCAGGGCGAGCCAGACCGTCGGCACGCCGGCGCTCAAGGTCACCTGTTCCTTGTCGAGCAATTCGTAGACGCTGGCGCCGTCCAGCTTGGGGCCGGGAAACACCAGCTTGGCGCCGCAGATCGGCGCGGCGTAGACGAGGCCCCAGGCATTGGCATGGAACATCGGCACCACCGGCAGGAGCGTCGTGTCGGGATCCATCGCGATCACCGCGCCGTTGGACGCCATCATGGTGTGGACGAGCGTCGAGCGGTGCGAATAGAGCACGCCCTTCGGATTGCCGGTCGTGCCCGAGGTGTAGCAGAGCGACGAGGCCGTGCGTTCGTCGAAATCGGGCCATTTGAGCGTGCCGGGCTTGTCGGCGATCAACTCCTCGTAGCACAGGAGGTTGGGAATCTTGGAGGCGGCCGGCATGTGGGCGCGGTCGGTCATGACCACGACGTGCTTCACCGTCGCGAGTTTGTCGAATACGCCCTCGACGATCGGCAGCAGGTTGAGGTCGACGAAGACGATCTTGTCTTCGGCATGATTGGCGATATAGGCGACGTGCTCGGGCGCCAGCCGCGGGTTCAGCGTGTGCAGCACGGCGCCGATGCCGGAGATGCCGAAGTAGAGCTCGAAATGGCGGTAGCCGTTCCAGGCGACGGTGCCGACGCGGTCGCCGAGCTTGATGCCGAGTCCCTGCAGTGCCTCGGCGAGCTTCTTGGCGCGCTTCTGGGCGTCGCGGTAGCCGTAGCGGTGGATCGGCCCCTCGACGGTGCGCGAGACGATCTCGACATCGGAATAATAGGCCGCGGCATAGTCGATGATCTGCGAGATCAGCAGCGGACGGTCTTGCATCAGGCCGAGCATGGCGTTTCCTCTTCGTTTCTTAGGCGCGCCGCTCCAGATGGAGAGTCCGGAGCGACGCCAGCGACTTGATGTCCGGTTCTAGACCGAGACCCTGCCCGCCGGGAAGGGAGACGCACCCGTCCCGCACGGTCAAAAGGTCGCCCAGCAGACCTTCGCGCAACGGATTGGGGTTGGCATCGACTTCCAGCAGGCCGGGACCGCGCACCGCCGCCAGCAGATGCAGCGAATGGACGAGGCCGATCGCGCCGCCCAGGAAATGCGGGCAGTAGCTCCGGCCGGCGGCCAGCGCGGCGCGCGCCACGGGCAGGCAGCCGGAATGGCCACCCCACTTGGCGGCGTCGGGCTGGATCACGCCGAAGAGGCCCGAGTCGATCGCTTGCTGGAAGGGGCCGGCGCCGCGCAGGTTCTCGCCGGCGGCAAGCTGCGTCGGCGCGATGGCGGCCACCTGCGTCCACTCGGCCATGGGACGGTCGGCCAGCAACGGCTCCTCGATCCAGTACAGGCCGAACTCGGCGAGCTTCGGCGCCAGCGCGCAGGCGGTGCGGAGGTCCCAGCCCTGGTTGACGTCGACCATCAACCGCTCGCCGGTCTTCAGTTCCCTGGCCACCGGCCGCAACGAGCCGAGGTCGGTCTCCTCGCCGAAGCCGACCTTGATCTTGTAGGCACGATAGCCCGCCGCGCGCATGCGTCCGACGGTGTCGTAGGCGGCGCGGCCGGGATTGAGACCGGAGGCATAGACCGGAATCGGTGAGTCGTCGCTGCCGCCGAGCGTCCGCCATAGCGGCAGGCCGCGCTTGCGCGCCCGGAGATCGTGGATCGCGAGGTCGAGCCCGGCCGTCGCCGCCGAGAGCGCGCCGGCATCGCCGCTCTGCACGCGCAACACATGGAGCGCGCGGTCGAGCTCGCTCCACAGCGCCGCCGGATCGTCGAGCGACTTGCCCAGCACGCGCGGCGCCACGATGTCGGCGAACAGCAGCGCGCGGTGCTCGGCGCTGGCGGTCGGAAAATTCGACCAGATCTCGCCCCAGCCGCGGGCGCCGTCGGAATCCTCGACGCGCACGAACACCGCCACGCGCTCGGTCATGGTGCCGAACGAGGTTCGTATGGGCTCGGCGATCGGCGCGTGAAAGACGTGGGCTTCGACGCGGGCGAGGGTTGCGCTCATTCGGCGGCTTGCTCGCTCAGCAGGTCGTAGGTTCGTTTCTGGTACAAGGTCATGTAGTCGGTGTACCACGTCGTCGGATACTTGGGCGGCCTGTCCGGTCCCACGGTGGTCGGCACCGCCGCGACCGGCCAGTCGATGTTGCTGTCGCAGAAGAAAGCCAGCGCATAGCGCTCGCCGCCGCTCCGGTTGACCGCGCGGTGCGGCGTGGCGAGGAAGAAGTCGTTGGTCCAGCGCTGCAGCAACTGCCCGCCGTTCACGACATAGGCGCCGGGGATGGCCGGGGCGTCGATCCATTTGCCGGCTTGCGTTCGGATCGACAGGCCCGGCACGTCGTTGGGCGCCAGCAGCGTCAGGAAACTCGTGTCGGTATGCGGGGCGATGCCGAATTCGTCGTCATGTCCCGAGTCCTGGTGGGGATAATGGGTCATCCGCAGCTTGTACTGCGGCTCGCGGAAAGGGCCGTCGAAATACGCCGCCGGCAGGCCGAGGGCGAGCGCGTAGAGCGGCACCAGCCTCTGCACCAGCCGCTCCATCGCCTCGCAGTAGGCGACGACGGTCGCGCGAAACCCGGGCAGGCCGGCGGGCCAGCGGTTGGCGCTGCGGAAGCGCCGGTCGGCCAGGACGTCCGGATGATCGTCCGGCAGGTCGCGCGCGACGAACAATGCCTCGTTGAGGTTGGGCCGGGTGACGGTCTGCACCGTGGAGGTACGCAGCGTGTCGCCGCGCATCGGCAGGTAGCCGACATTGTGCTTGTCGATGCGGATGTCCATCTTCCGCTCGAGCGGCAAGCCATGGAAGCGCGCTGCCTGCTCGAAGACGCCGCGGCTCTGCGCTCCCGGAATGCCGTGGTTGACGATGAAGTAGAAGCCGATGCCGGTCAGCGCGACGCGGAGCTCGGCGGCGTTGCGCTCCATCGCGCCCGGCTCGCCGCCGAGGTAGGGGCCGAGATCGACGACGGGTATGGTTTCCGTCGCGCTCATTCCGCCGCTTGCTGCCCGGCGTCGTTCAGCACGTCGTAATTCCGCTTGAGGTACCAGGTCATGTAGTCGCTGTACCAGGTCGTCGGATACTTCGGCGGCTTGTCGGGACCGACGGTGGTCGGCACGGCAGCGACCGGCCAATCGATGCCGCTGTCGCAGAAGAAGGGCAGCGCATAACGCTCGCCGCCGCTCTTGTTGATGGCCCGGTGCGGCGTCGCCAGGAACAGGTCGTTGGTATAGCGCTGCAGCATCTGTCCGCCGTTCACGACGTAGGCATTGTCGATCGCGGGCGCGTCGATCCAGTTGCCGCTCTGGGTGCGGATCGACAGGCCCTGCACCCGGTTGGGCGCAAGCAGCGTGAGAAAGCTCGTGTCGGTATGTGGGGCGAGGCCAAACTCGTCGTTCACCGGGCCTTCCTGCGGCGGATAGTGCGTCATGCGCATGGAGAACATCGGCTCGGAGAAGGCGGTGTCGAAATAATTGGCCGGCAGGTCGAGCGCGCGGGCGTAGAGCCGCACCAGTCTCTGCACCAGCCGCTCCATCTCGTTGCAATAGTCGACCACGGTGTCGCGGAAGCCCGGCAGGTCGGGCCAGCGGTTCAGCCCGCGGAAGCGGCGGCCCGAGAGCACGTCGGGATGATCGGGCGCCATCTCGCGCTTGACGAAGAAGGCCTCGTTGAGGTTGGCCTTGGTGCCGGCCTGCACGGTCGAGGTGCGGAGCGTATTGCCGCGCATCGGCAGGTAGCCGGTATTGTGCCGGTCGAGCTTGATCTCGAGCTTCTTCTCGACCGGCTGGGCGTGGAAGCGCTTCACCTCGGCGAACATGCCGGCGATCTTCTCGCGCGCGATGCCGTGGTTGACGATGAAGTAGAAGCCGATCTCGGTCAGCGCAAAGCGCAGCTCCTGCGCCGTGCGGTCCATCGCGCCTTCTTCGCCGGCGAGATAGGGGCCTAGGTCGATAACGGGGATGGTTTCGGTCGCCACGGCACGCTCCCTCTTTGGCTTCACAATCGCCGCCTGGATGGACGATACTGCCGCACGGGACGTGTGGTCCAGCAGGCAAGGAGCCGTTCCGGAACATGAGCGATCACTATGTCCTGCACGTCCAGTCGAGCCTGACGCTGGCGCACGCCGAACGGATCGTCGATGGCGCGTTGCAGGCCGCGCGCGCGGCGGACCTGCTGCCGCTCACCGTGGCGGTGCTCGATTCCGGCGGTCATCTCGTGGCTTTCAAGCGCGAGGACGGCTGCGGCGTGCTGCGCTTCGATATCGCTTTCGGCAAGGCGTGGGGCGCGTTGGGCATGGGCATTTCCAGCCGCACCATCCGCGACCGGCTCGGCAACCGGCCGGCCTTTCAGGGCGCGCTCGCCGCGGCCTCGGGCGGCCGTTTCGTGCCGGTGCCGGGCGGCGTGCTGGCGCTCGACGGCGCGCGCAACGTCATTGCTGCGATCGGCATCAGCGGCGATGCCTCGGATCGCGACGAGTATGCCGCCATCATGGGCGTTCGTGCGGCGGGATTCGCCTGCCACCCGGACGAGCCCGCCGAGAACTGGCGTTCGGCCGGACTTTGATTCCGCACGGAGGAGCCATCGTGCGTCGTCGTACCCTGCTTGTCGCTGCCGGCGCGTCGCTCGCGGCGCCCTCGATCGTCCCCTCGTCGATTGCCCGGGCCCAGGCCTGGCCGGCGCAGCCGATCCGCCTGATCGTGGCCTTTCCACCGGGTGGACCGACCGATGTCTACGGTCGCCTGTTCGGCGAGCGGCTCGGTCGCGCGCTCGGCCAGCCGGTGGTGATCGAGAACAAGGCCGGCTCAGCCGGCGTGATCGGCACGCTTGGCGTCGCGCGCGCCGCGCCCGACGGCTACACGCTGGTGTTCGGCACCGGCTCGACTCAGGCGCTCTATGCCTCGATGGCGGCCAAGCCGGAGTACGACGTGTTGAAGGATTTCACCTATGTCGCCCACATCGGCGGCGGCCCGGCGGCCTTCGTCGGCAATCTCGAGCAGCCCGACACGCTGAAAGGCATGCTCGACGCCGCGCGGGCGAAACCCGGTGCGTTGAGCTACGGCTCGCCCGGTACCGGCACGTTGCTTCACCTGACGACGGAGCGCCTGAAGGCCGCGGCCGGCGGCGTCGAGATCACGCATGTGCCCTATCGCGGCAGCGGGCCGGCGATGAACGACCTGCTGAGCGGCGCGCCCTTCGAGGCCGTGCTGTGGCATTGCCTCGCCGGGCCGGCGGGTCTGCCGCCCGAGGTGGTGGCGCGCGTTGCCGCGGCAACGCGCAAGACGATGAACGATCCCACGCTGCTGAAGGCGCTCGTCGAACAGGGCATCGTGCCGGTCACGGACTCGACCCCCGCCTCGACGGTGGCTTTCGTCGGCGCCGAGGCGGCGCGCTGGGCGCCGATCGTCAAGGCCGCCGACATCAAGATGGAGTGACCAATCATGATCGCGGGCCTTCTGGCACTCGTCGTCGCCGCTCTGTTCGCGGGCGCCGCCATCTACATCAACATCGCCGAACAGCCGGCGCGGCTCACGCTCGACGATCGCGCGCTGCTCGCCCAATGGAAGCCGGCTTACGCGCGCGGCTTCACGATGCAGGCGACGCTGGCCGTTGTCGGGTTTCTGCTCGGCGCCGCGGCGTGGTGGATGACCGGCGAGCCGCTGTGGCTGGCCGGCGCCGTCGTCCTTGTGGCCAACTGGCCCTACACGCTCCTGATAATCATGCCGGTGAACCACAAGCTGAACGCCATCGAGCCGGACAGCGCCGGCCCCGAGAGCCGCGCGCTGATCGTGCGCTGGGGCAGCCTGCACGCGCGGCGCACGATGCTGGGGGGACTCGCCACCGTGCTCTTCCTGTGGGCGGCGCTGAGCTAGTGCGGCGCGATCAGGTCGAGATCGACTGACAGTATATCGGCGATCCTGCGCAGTGTCCGCATGGAGCCTGACCGCCGCCTGGTCTCCAACTGGGAAATATACAGCGCCGACAAGCCGGCACGTCGTGCCAATTGAGCCTGGGTCAGTCGGCGGTGTTCGCGGAACAGTTTGAGCCGGCTCTCACCACTCAGAGACCGTTCAAATATTTCGATCGGGTAAGCTTCACCGCCGCGCGCCTTGGCATGATCGTAAGCCTGGACATCGGCACGATCCTCGGCGCGCTCGAGACGGCGAACGAGACGACGCCATTCGCGGACGGGCACGCGTACATAGGCGGGCCGTCCGTCGCGGATAACGATGTCGTGCCGAACCGGATTCGAATGATCAGTCATAGATCGAACTCCGAGCTCCAAACTTTACGACCAATACCACTAGCTCATTGTCGAGAAGTTCATAGATAACGCGCCAATCACCAACGCGAAGCCTGAAGCCGGGCCGCCCTGTCAGCCGTTTGACATTGTTATTGCGGGCATAAGGGTCGGCTGAAAGGTCTCTCAACTTGCGAAGCACCAGTCGCTGGATATTGGTCGGGGCGCGATCCAGAGCCTTGGCCGCTTCGCGATCGATGACAATGCGCCACACGACCGTAACTATAGCAGATAGCTATATGTCCTGACAACCGTGAAGCTGCCATCGATGGGGAGATGGCATGGATCGTTCAAAGGGGTGCTAAGTCGTCGGCAACTTGTAATCCTTGAAGTCCTCGCGCAGCCGGGTCTTCAGGATCTTGCCGGTGGCGGTGTGGAGAATCGACTCGACGAACTGCACGTCGTCGGGCAGCCACCATTTGGCGACCTTGGTGCCGAGGAAGTCGATCAACTCCTGCCTGATCACGCCGGCTTCTGGCTTGCGATGCACGATCGGCAGCGTCCGATCCTGCATGAGGCCGAACATCGGTGACATTCCAAGTGCCCAAAATGAGCCGTCTGACGGCGGGTCGTCTGGCGAGGGCCGGACATTTGCCCTACGCTTCGTGCCGTTATCCTTGGGGGGGGAAACGACGATGCGGTCAATACGCGGTGTCGGGCTGGCAATCGGCGGCTTGTTTGCCGTCCTGGACCTGACGGCGGTAGCGGAGGTGGCTGAAGCCAAGACCGCCGCCGGCGGAACGCTGCTCGATGTCGTTTCGACCCGCCTGGAACTCACGATTTCGCATTTTCCGGCGCTGGCTGCCCATCTGGCGCGGCTGCCCGAGATGATCGGCGGCCGGACGGTCTTGCTGTTGATCGGCATGCTGGTCGCCGGTCTGGCGGCGGAATATCTCGTCCGCGGGCTGCTCAAGGGCATCAGAGTCAGGGGTTTCGGCCGCCTCACCGCCGATTCGGCGCTGCATGGTTTCTGGCGCGCCGTTCTGTTCGATGCCCTTGCCGTGGTCGCCTTCTGGGTGGCCGGCCGGCTGGTGCTCGGCCAAATCGGCGACAGCCAAAGCGTCACTGGCAAGGTCGGCCAGATATTCCTGATGACGCTGATCTATTGGCGCGTCTTCAACCTGGTGTTTCGCGCCTGGCTGCGGCCCGACGCGCCGGCCGGGCGTATCGCGCCGGTCGACGACACCGCTGCGCGCAGCTTGCTGGTCGGCCTCAACCTCATGATCCTGTTGCCGCTCAGCGCCGACAAGCTCGAGGATTTCCTGCTGGTGACCGGCGCCACGGCCGAGGCCGTCAACGTCGCCGAATTCTTCTATATCGCGGTCACCGGCGTCGCGCTGATGGCCATCGTCTGGTACTGGCGCCGCGAGATGGCGGCCTGGCTGACGGCGATGGTTCCGGAGGGCGGGTTCGCCCGCCGGCTCAAGCTCGATATCGCCCGCAACTGGTGGATCGGCGGTCTGGTCTTCTACGGTCTCATGGGTGCCGCCGAACTCTACGGCGAACTGACCGGAAACGACGCGGCACCACGCGGCCTCGACGTGATCGAAGGCGCGCTGATGGCGCTGCTGCTGTTCGAGACGCTGATGTACCGGGTCACCCGGCACATCGTGTCGGAGCTGCCGATGGCGGGCGACGTCGTGGCCGACTGCGTGCGCCTGGCCGCCAGGCTCTATGTCGCGATCGTCGTCGCTCAGGCGCTCATGGTCCAGGTCCTGGCGGCGTCGACCGCGGCGGAGTGGGCAGTCCACGACCGCGGCGCCAAGATCGCCGCGCTGAGCGCGGTGGCGATATATGCCCTGTGGCGTTTCCTGCGCTACCGCATGGACTCCTACATCGCCGCCAACCCGCTGCCGTCGGCCGATTCGACGGGCGAGACCGAGGACGATGGCCAGGTCTCGGCGTCGCGGCTGCGCACCCTGATGCCGCTGCTGCGCGCCGTCTCCGGCGGCGTCATCGCCGTCATCGGCACGCTGCTGGTGCTGTCGGAACTCGGCGTCAACATCACGCCGCTGATCGCCGGCGCCTCGGTGCTGGGCCTGGCGATATCGTTCGGCAGCCAGTCGCTGGTGCGCGACGTCGTCTCCGGCGTGTTCTTCCTCGCCGAGGATTCGTTCCGCATCGGCGAGTATCTCGACTGCAGCAAGGTCAAGGGCACGGTCGAGGGCTTCAGCGTCCGCTCGCTCCGGCTGCGCCACCAGAACGGCCAGCTCCACATCGTTCCCTTCGGCCAGGTCGGCCACATTACCAACTTCAGCCGCGACTGGACGGTGGTGAAGTTCACGCTCGCCTTCACGCAGGGGACGGACATCGAGCTGCTGCGCAAGACTGTGAAGAAGATGGGCCTCGACATGATGGCGGAGCCGGCGTTCAAGTCGGTCCTGATGCAGCCGCTCAAGATGCAGGGCGTCGTCGACATCAAGGACAGCAGCGTCATCATCCGCTTCAAGTACATGGCGCGGCCGAACAATCCCGGCATCGTCCAGCGCGTCGCCGTCCGCCGCATGTACGATACGTTTCCGGCGCTCGGCATCCAGTTCGCCCAGGCGACCACGTTCCAGATGCCGGCGGCGTACGCTCCGCCGCCGCCGACGGCGCCTGCACCTGCGCCGACCCCCGCGCCGGCTCCGGCCAAGGCCGCCGAATAGCCAATCCCGCAACACGAAGGAACGACCCTCATGGAAAAGCGCAAACTCGGCAACTCGGGCATCGAATTCGCCCCGATCGCCTTCGGCGGCAACGTCTTCGGCTGGACCGCCGACGAGGCGACCTCGCACAGGCTGCTCGACGCTTTCGTCGATGCGGGCTTCACCTTCGTCGATACCGCCGATGTCTATTCGCGCTGGGTGCCGGGCCACAAGGGCGGCGAGTCCGAGACGATCATCGGCAGCTGGCTGAAAAAGGATCCGGCCAGGCGCCGCAAGGTCGTGATCGCCACCAAGTGCGGCATGGAGATGCCTGCCGTAGGGCAGGGCCTGTCTCGAGCGCACATCGTGCAGTCGGTCGATGCTTCCCTGAAGCGCCTCAACACCGACCGCATCGATCTCTTCCAGTCGCACAAGGACGATGCGGCGACGTCGCAGGAGGAGACGCTCTCGACCTACGGCGAGCTCGTCAAAGCCGGCAAGATCGGCGCCATCGGTGCGTCCAACTTCGACGCCAAGCGCCTCGCCGAGGCCGCGGCCATCTCCAGGGCCAAGGGCCTGCCGCGCTACGAGAGCCTGCAGCCGCATTACAATCTGATGGAGCGTGGCCTGTTCGAGGGCGAGTTGGAGAACGAATGCCTGAAGGAGGGGATCGGCGTGATCCCGTACTATTCGCTCGCCTCGGGGTTCCTCTCGGGCAAGTACCGCTCCGAGGCCGATGTCGGCGACGCCAAGCGCAGCGCCGGCGTCAAGAAATACCTCAACCCCAAGGGCATGGCGGTGCTGAAGGCGCTCGACGAGGTGGCGAAGAAGACCGGCTCCAATCCGGCGCAGGTGGCGCTTGCTTGGCTGATGCAGCGGAAGTCGATCACCGCGCCGATCGTGAGCGCCACCAGCCTGAAGCAGCTCGACGACATCGTGAAGTCGGCGTCGATCAAGCTCGACCCGGAGTCGCTCGCGGCCATCGACAAGGCGAGCGCGCCTTAGTTTCCAGGACGGGGGCCCGATGCTCGTCTTCCGCCAGCTCTTCGACCCGACTTCGTCGACCTACACCTATCTCTTGGGGTGTAGCGCGACGAAGGAGGCGTTGCTGATCGATCCGGTGTTCGAGCAGGTGCGCCGCGACGCGGCTCTCGTGACCGAGCTGGGGCTGAAACTCACCTGGACGCTCGACACGCACGTCCATGCCGACCACGTGACCGGCGCCTGGCTGTTGAAGCAGCGGTTGGGCAGCCGGATCGCGCTCTCCGCCGGATCGGGGGCAAGCGGCGCCGACCGGCTGCTGGCCGACGGCGATCGCGTCGAGTTCGGCCGCCGTGCGCTGGAAGTCCGCGCCACGCCCGGCCACACCTCGGGTTGCGTCACCTACGTGCTCGACGACGAGAGCATGGCCTTCACGGGCGACTGCCTCCTGATCCGCGGCTCCGGCCGCACCGACTTCCAGCAGGGCGATCCGCGCGCGCTCTACCGCTCCGTGCGGTCGCGTATCTTCGCGCTGCCCGAGAACTGCCTGCTCTATCCCGCGCACGATTACCGCGGCCTCACGGTCAGCAGCGTGATCGAGGAGAAGAAGTTCAATCCGCGGCTGGGCGGCGAGGTCGGCGAGAACGACTATGTCGGCTACATGAAGAACCTCGACCTGCCGCACCCGAAGAAGATCGACGAGGCGGTGCCGGCCAACCTGCGCTGCGGCCAGCCCGGCAACGATACAGTCGTCCCAGCCGAGCCAGCCTGGGCACCGTTGCGCTTCACCTTCGGCGGCGTCTGGGAGGTCGAGCCGCACTGGCTGGAGGAGAACCTCGCCAAGGTGCGCGTGGTCGACGTGCGCGAGCCCGCCGAATTCAGCGGGCCGCTCGGTCACATCAAGGATGCCACCCTGGTGCCGCTGGGCGACCTCGCGCAGCGCGCCAGGGACCTGCCCAGGGACAAGCCGATCGTGGCGGTGTGCCGCGCCGGCAGCCGCTCGGCGCACGCCACGGCGATCCTGCACAAGGCGGGCTTCGCCGACATCGCCAACCTGCCGGGCGGCATGCTGCGCTGGCGGGCCGAAGGCCGCGCCGTCGAGGGTGGCGCGGCCTGAGCGGGATGCCCTACAGCCAGTAAGTCGGCACGCCGTAGTACTTGTCGACCGTGCGGCCGTAGTCCGGCGTCCAGCGGAAGTCCTCGTCGCTCTCGTAGCTCGGAGCGCCTTCCAGCGTCTTCTTGTCGAGGTTCACGACGTAGCCTTCCTTGCTCGTGTCGTACTTCAGGCTCGACCACGGCAGGGGATGGTGCTTGTCGCCGATGCCGAGAAAGCCGCCGAACGACATCACGGCATAGATCGCCTTGCCGCTGACCTTGTCGATCATGATGTCCTCGACACTGCCGAGCTTGTCGCCCTGCGTATTGTAGACGTTGGTGCCGTTCACCTTCTCGGCGGCGATCAGCGTTCCGGACGTGATCGAAGTGGCGTCTGCCATTTTTGTCTCCTGCGTTGGGGTGAAGCCCGCTCACGGTGCGGGCTGCCGGGAGAACGCCGCTGCCCCAGGAGAGTTGCGACACTCAGTGCTGGCAAATTTTCAGCGCCTACCCGCGCTCGATCGCGCGCTCGAGCCGCCGGCTGAGCCCCCAGGCGAGGCCCAGGAACACCACCAGCAGCCCAACGCCGAGACCCGACGAGGCGTTGCTCAGCGTCTTCTCGGAAACGTAACCGAAGGCATAGCCGGAGCCGACGGTGGCCACCGACCACACCCCCGCCGCCACGAAGTTCAGCACCAGGAAGCGCGGCCAGGACAGGGACGAGGCACCGTAGGCGAAGCCCGCGATGCCGCGGATGCCGTAGGGATAGCGGTGGATCAGGATCATCCAGAGATAGTGCCGGTCGGCGAGCCGGGCCACGAGCCGCACCGCGCGCTCGATGCGCGGCCAGCCGCCCAGCCATCCCGTGCCGAACCGCCGCCCGACCCAGAAGCGCACGACATCGCCCATGAAGCTGCCGGCCCAGCACACCGCGATCAGCGGCCCAAGCTCGAAGGCGCCGCCCTGTGCCGCATAGCCGGCGAAGATCGCCAGCAGCAGCGTGTGCAGCATGGCGTAGGCGAACATGAAGCTGTAGGCCGCCTCGCCGTGCTGGCGGAGGACGTCGAGGAAGGACGCGAGGTCGGTGGGAATCATGCGCCTCCTCCCTACTGGAGGAATTCAGGCGCCTCAACCCGGGTCCTACTGGAACCGGTTTTCCAGCTCCGCCCAGCGCGACTGGCCTTCCTTGAACACGACCAGGAACAGCTCGCGGAACAGCCGTTCGATGCGCGGATCGCCGGGGCCCGATGCGTCGGTCCAGGCCGTGGTGTAGGACAGCATGCGGTCGTTCCGGCAATAGATCGCATAGACGTAGAACACGCCGGGCTTGCCGGGGCGGAAGCGCGCTGGCTGACCGGCGCAGACCGGATCGGCGTTGAGGTTGAGCGCCGGATCGAACACCAGCACCAGCCGGTAGTCGGGGCTGGGCGGTGGCGCGGGCCGCTCGTAGGTGAAGGTGAGCGCCGGCCGCGGCTTGGCCCGCTGCATCGTCGGCAGCAGCGTGGCCGCCACCGTGGCCGGATCGACGCCGGGGAAGGGATTGCCCGCCAGCACGACCTGGAATGGCTTGTTGTCGGTGGCGGCCCAGAACTCGCGATAGTCGTACTGCGGCGCGTAATAGGCGCCGCCCACGGTGGCGGCGACGGCGATGGCCGGCAGGGCGATCGCGGCGGCCAGGGCGGCGGCGATGCGGCGGGTGAGATGCATGGCGAAACTCCTTGGCAGCGATCTAAGCCGGCGGGATAGTGTAGCCGTTGCGCCGGAGCAGGTCTTCCATCGTTCGGATGCCGGTGTCGTAGCGGCCGGTCCCGCAATCGAATTCGGCGGATTTGCGCGGCGTGTCGGACCCGGTTCCACCTTCGCTCTTGCTCCCGCCGTGGCGAACCCAGAACTCGACCAGTTGAACGCAGCGCGTCCGGGGATCGGCGCTGAATGTCAAAGTCTGGGCGGCGGCGCCGGGTGCGCTGGCCGTAGCAGCCAAAAGGACGACCGCCGCCAATCTCGATCCGTTCATGGGATTACCTCCACGTCATGAGGTGTACGACGGTGCGGGCGCGCCGGATGAGGCGGGGCTCCCGGAATCCGCCGGGGACTCACCCCGGCGGCAGCACGTCGTCGCCCATCGCGACAAGCTCGGCGTCGAGGCCGATTGGCGTTGCGGGCGCGCTCGACCAGGTTGCCGGCCTCGAACGGGTCGGGGGTGGCGGAGATCGGCCATTTCGCCGCCGGCAGGTCGACCCAGCCGCTTCGATCAGGGGCGCGGATTGATCACGGCGGTTCTGTCGTGGAGGTAGAGCGCGCGGCAGTCCCTGGGTGCTGCCCAGTTGGGATGCGACCACTTGGTCGGCCGCCGGATGGCGACGGCGTATTTGCTGGGATCCTCCAGCGAGAGGCTGACGAAGCACTGCGCCTCGCCGCCGCCGCTGCGATAGCCGCTCACCTCGAAGACCGGGCCGACGATCTCGGGCAGGCGCACGCCCGCGGCGCGGAGATCGGCATAGAGCTTGTCGATGGCGCGCTCGTTGCGCATGACCGGGTAGGAGGCGAGCTGGTCGGACAGCGCGCCGTTCACCTTCAGCGACGACATGTTCTGCTGGATGTTCTCCAGCATGTAACGCTTGGCCTGCCGCGCCGTCATCGCCCGCACCTGCGAGGGTTTCGCCGGATCGGTCCATCCGGTCGAATGGTTGCAGATGTTGAGCGCCTGCTCGACGGGATCGATCGCGGGGCGGTCGAGGCCGATGGGACAGACCTTGAGGGTCAGGAAATCCCCGGTGGTGTTGGTGTAGACGAATTCGTCCTGCGGCTTGGTCATCATCGAGGCCACGAAGCGAGGGTCGATGCCGAGGTCGGCGGTATAGAGCATGACGGCCGCGGTCGCGGCCCTGGCCTCGGTGAAGCCCTGGCGCCGGCCCTTAACCGGATCGTCGGCGGTCGGCGCCTCGGCGCTGTTGGGATTGAGATAGAAGGCGTGGAAGCCCAGCTTGGCGCCGATCTCGAGCCTGTGGCTCGGCACTCTTTCGGCTGGCCCTGCCGCGCCATTGGCCGCCGTGCCGCCGAGAAACGCCAGCGCACAGGCCGACAGGCAGATGTCCTTTTTGCGCACCACGGTGGCGACGTTGTAGTCGCGGAACAGATAGCCGACCTTCAACCCCTCGTTCAGGTCGCCGCCCAGGCTGCTCAACTCGACGGTGGCGAGCGGCGCGTCGGGAGACACCTTCGACTGACCTTTCAGGCGCGCGAGAAGCTGACGCATCGCTTCGGCGTCGCCCTGCCGGAACGGACCCTGGAGGCGGATCATGGTCGACAGGCCAGGACCGGGCTTGGTCTTGACCTCGATGTCCGCGGCCTCTGCGCCTAGTGAGCACAGGAAGAGCAGGCTTGCCGACAAGCATCCGACGATAGATCGCCTCGTCATCGTACCCTCAACACCGGAACACAGGGTCGTATTCAAGGTACGGCGCGCGATGCCCGGCGGACGGCACACGCGGGATCACAGGGATGTGAGCGCCGCCGCAAGACGCGCCCTGCCGGCGGATAGTTTAAGAAAAAGGCAATCAAATCATGATGTTGTCACAGGGCCTTCACCGCCGGGAAAAGACATTGGCGTTGAATGGCGCCATGCAGCCGATCGACATCGCCGACTCCCTCGACCGCTTCCATTGGGAAGCCCTGCGTGCCCTGGGTGCGCCGTCCCCGGACCCCAGCCGCCTGAGCGAGGCGGTCTTGAAACAGCTCCTGGGTTCGGACCTGCTGGAGCTCCACGACGACCGCCCCGCGATTACGGCCAAGGGCCGCCGGGTGGTGGCCTGCGGCTCGCCCCGGCTGTGGAATTCATAGAGTCGCAAGCTCAGCGGGTTCCGGTGCTGGCACTGCCAGCACCGGAGATTCCGTCGAGCTGATTCGACAAGTTCAGCAGGAAATGATAGGGTTTTTCCTGTACTCTGGCAGAAGTGCATGAGCGCTCCTGCCGGCTTTCAAATCCATCATCAGGCGTCCGTGCCACCGGGTCTCCCCCGGCGTGCCCCAGAAGCTCTTCAGAGATCGCCTGCGCCTCGGCGTGGTCCTGACCACGCCCACGACGACGAAGACGAGACCCAAAGATCAAACAATGCCGACGGCGAACGTCGGCCCCGGGCGACCGGTTTGTGACGGGATTCTGGACAGGTTTCCGGACAGAACGCGTTACATTCAGGCGTCCACAAATAATGCGAGAAAGCCGTGAAAACACGGCATCGAACGGCCCTCCGGGCCGTGAAAAGCCATGTGGGAGTTGGCCGGGGACGCGGGCAGGGAGTTTGCCCGCGACGCGCCGGGCGGCTGAACAGATTCCCGACACGTCGTATCCGCTAATTTGCTATCTGTTGAGGCAACATCTCAGGAGGACGTCTCATGGCATCGCCGCTTTTCGACCTCACCGGCAAGGTCGCCGTCGTCACCGGCTCGAGCAAGGGCATCGGCAAGTCGATCGCCCTGCATCTCGCCCTGCAGGGCGCCAAGGTCGTGGTGTCGTCGCGCAAGGCGCCGGCCTGCGAGGAGGCGGCAGCGGAGATCCGGGCGGCCGGCGGCCAGGCAACCGTCATCCCCTGCAACATCTCCGACAAGGCCCAGGTCGAGCGGCTGATCGTCGAGACCCGGAAGCAGCTCGGGCCGGTCGACGTGCTGGTCTGCAACGCCGCGTCCAATCCCTACTACGGGCCGAACGAGAAGCTGCCCGACGACGTCTTCATGAAGGTGATGCACAACAACATTCTCTCCAACATGTGGCTGGTCAATCTCTGCCTGCCCGACATGCGCGCCAAGAAGGACGGCTCGATCATGATCGTGTCGTCGATCGGCGGCGTGCGCGGCTCGGCGGTGATCGGTGCCTACTGCATCTCCAAAGCCGCCGACATGCAGCTCGCGCGCAACCTCGCGCTCGAGTACGGGCCCGACAACATCCGGGTGAACACCATCGCGCCGGGTCTGGTGAAGACCGACTTCGCCAAGGCGCTGTGGGACGACCCCAAATATCTCGAAAAGCGCCTCGCCACTGCCCCGCTCCGCCGTATCGGCGAGCCCGACGACATCGCGGGCCTTGCCGTCCTGCTGGCCGGCAAGGCCGGCGCCTTCATCACCGGCCAGACCCTCATCGCCGATGCGGGGGTGACGATCGGGGGTTAGAGTCGCGAAAACAGGGAGGAAACAATCATGAAGCGCACAAGCGTTCTGTTCAGCGTCCTTTGCCTTCTGTTCGCCGGCTCGGCCGGGGCGCAGCCCTGGCCCAGCAAGCCGATCCGTATCGTGGCGCCGTTCCCGCCGGGCGGCGTCGCCGACGTGCTGGCGCGGGCGATCCAGCCCGGGCTGCAGGAGGCGCTGGGCCAGCAGGTCATCGTCGACAACAAGCCGGGCGCCGGCGGCAACATCGGCGCCGAGATCGTGGCCAAGGCCGATCCCGACGGCTACACGCTGCTGCTGGCCTCGGCCGGCATCCTGACGATCAACGAGTTCCTCTATTCCAAGATGCCGTTCGATCCGGCCAAGGCCTTCGCGCCCATCACCGTGGTCGGCGACATGCCCAACATCGTCGTGGTGAACCCCAAGACGGGCCTGAAGACGCTGAAGGAGCTGATCGACAAGGCCAAGGCCGAACCCGGCAAGCTCAACTTCGGCTCGGCCGGCAACGGCACCACGACGCATCTCGCCATCGTGCTGCTGGAGCAGGCGGCCAGGATCAAGCTCGCGCATGTGCCCTACAAGGGCGCGGCGCCCGCGGTGCAGGATCTCGTGGCGGGCCAGATCGACGGGCTGGTCGACAATCCGCCGCTGGTCGTCGGTCACATCAAGAGCGGCACCCTGACGGCGCTCGCCTGGGCCGCCCCGCAGCGCCTGCCGATCCTGCCCGACGTGCCGACCGCGGCCGAAGCCGGCCTGCCGGGCTTCGAGGCGTCGTCGTGGTTCGCGCTGGTGGCGCCCGCCGGGACGCCCAAGGAGATCGTGGACCGGCTCAATGCCGAGACCGCGAAGATCCTGAAAGATCCGAAGATGGTCGAGCAGTTCGCCGCCCGTGGCGTGCGGCTGGTCGGCAACTCGGTGGCGTCGTTCACCGCGTTCATCCCGCCCGAACGCGCCCGCTGGGGCGAGATCGTGAAGACCTCGGGCGTGAAGCTGGATTGATGAGCCTCTACCAGGTCCAGAAGCTGATCTACGAGCTCAACCGCGATCCGCGCACCCGCGAGCGTTTTGCCGCGGGGCGCGACGCGGTCCTGGCCGAGTACGCGCTGACCGACGAGGAGAAAGGTGCGCTCACCAAACCCGACATCGGCCTGCTCTACGTGCTGGGCGTGAACGGCCAGCTCCTGATGCACTTCGCGGCGCTGCACAAGATCGAATGGCCCGACTATCTCGAGCGCATGCGTCAGGGGCTGAAGGATCACGGACAGGTGCGCGAGGGCGTCTATGCCGCCACCGGCTACGAGGGCGTCGAGGCGCATGACGCCCGCTTGAAGAATGAACGGGAGAAGCGCTGATGCCTTTGGTTTATTGCGGCGCCTGCAGCCACGCTCCCGGCATCACCGCCCGCGCCGAGCGCGCCGACACCCAGACACGCCAGGCTCTCGAAGGTGCCTTCAGGCGCATGGGCGACGAGATCCGCGCGACCAGGCCCGATGCGCTGGTGGTGATCGCGGCCGAGCACTTCGCCAACTTCTTCATGAACAACATGCCGGCCTTCGCCATGGGCATGGCCGACAGCTACGAGGGGCCGATCGAGGACGAGGCGTTTCTGCGCATCAAACGCACCACGGTGCCGGGCAACAGGGCGCTGTCCAGGAAGCTGATCGAGAAGGTGATGCAGACGGTGGACGTCGCCTACGCCGAGGAATGGAAATTCGATCACGGGATTTCCGTGCCGCTGCATTTCCTGACGCCCGACTACGATCTCCCGATCATCCCGGCCAACATCAACTGCCAGGGACCGCCGCTGGCGCCGCTCGCGCGCGCTTGGGCCTTCGGCGAAGCATTGCGCGCGGCGGCGGATTCGGTGCCCGATCGCATCGCGCTGATCGGCACCGGCGGCATCTCGCATTGGCCAGCGACGCCAGATTCGGGAAAGATCAACAAGGGTTGGGACCAGGAATTCCTGCGCCGCTGGTCCGCCAACGACCGCGAGGCAATGCTTTCCTACACCGACGCCGAGACCTATCGCGAGGCGGGCCAGGGCGGGTTCGAGATCAGGACCTTCATCGCTGCCGCAGCGGCGGCCAAAGGGGCGAAGGGCACGGTACAGTTCTGCGAGCCGGTGCCGATCTTTGCCGTGAGCTGCACCATCGCGCGGATGGCAATTGCGGCTTAGCCCGGATATCTCACAGATGAAGGGTGCATCGGGGCACGGGCTTTGAGAGAGTTGTTGTGTGGCAACACTTTCCTCAGTCCCAAGGATTAGCCCCGATGCCGACAGAGTGTAGCGCAGATCTGTT
>JAESGK010000249.1_pt1 | contig 33626 bp, 33 predicted proteins | sample 9269681 | NCBI WGS metagenome assembly JAESGK01 (sample SAMN14515347, study PRJNA621673) | algae metagenome | isolation source: Timaviella obliquedivisa GSE-PSE-MK23-08B and co-occurring heterotrophs from... | place: USA: Grand Staircase Escalante National Monument, Utah | collected 2006-08-15
AGAAGGCCGACAAGGCTTCAGACCACGCCGACCTTTTCAAAGGTTCCTACTAACACTTAACAAAACCACTTCTAGTGGTCCAAGCGCAGCGTCCCAAACCTCCACCTCTGGTGGAGGTCATGACTTTATGGAAGAGTGTCGTTTCGGCCATTGCCGGCAGGCTGGCTGCCGGCAATGGATAAAGAGCGTCAAGATATAGGCGAGGAAGACTGATCAATCCTCTTCCTGGAATACGGCCTCGCGTTTGGCCTTGACGGCCGGCAGGAAGACAACAACCAGCACGGCAAGGGCGATCAGGAGCAGGATGGCGCTGATCGGCCGGGTAACGAAGGTGGTTGCGTCGCCACGTGACAGGATCATCGCCCGCCGCAGGTTTTCCTCCAGCAGCGGCCCGAGCACGAAGCCGAGCAGGAGAGGTGCCGGTTCGCAGCGCAGCTTGACCAGCGCATAACCCGCAAGGCCGAAGAACGCGACGGCATAGAGGTCGTAGACGTTGGAATTGACGCTGTAGACCCCGATCGAGCAGAAGGCCATGATGATCGGGAAAAGCACGTAGTACGGGATCGTCAGCAGCTTTACCCAGAGACCGATCAGCGGCAAGTTGAGGACAACCAGCATCAGGTTGCCGATCCACATTGAGGCAATGATACCCCAGAAAAGCGCCGGTTGCTCGACCGCGACGTTCGGACCCGGCACGATGCCCTGGATGATCATCGCGCCGACCATCAGCGCCATCACCGGATTGGCGGGAATGCCGAGGGTCAAAAGCGGAATGAACGACGTCTGCGCACCGGCATTGTTGGCCGATTCGGGGCCAGCGACACCGGCAATTGCGCCATGGCCGAACTCTTCGGGATGTTTCGATATCCGTTTTTCCACCGTGTAGGAGGCAAAGGCCGCAAGGATGGCGCCGCCGCCAGGCAGGATGCCGAGCGCGGAGCCGATCACCGTGCCGCGTATGACTGGCGCGAACATCTGCTTGAAATCGTCGCGTGTCGGCAATAGGCCGCTGACCTTGGCCATCAGCACGGTGCGGGTTTTCTCCCCTTCAAGATTGCGCAGGATTTCTGCGACGCCGAACACGCCGACGGCGACCGCGACGAAGTTCAACCCGTCGGCATATTCACGAATGCCCAGCGTGAAGCGTGGCGTGCCGGTGTAGATGTCGGTACCGACGAGACCGAGCAGGAGACCAAGCGCCACCATGGCAAGCGCCTTGACGATGGAACCGTGGGCCAAGGCGATCGAGGAAACCAGGCCGACGATCATCAACGAGAAATATTCCGCTGCACCGAATTGCAGGGCAATGGCCGTCAGCGGCAGGGCGAAGATCGCAACCAAAAAGGTCGAAACCGTTCCGGCGAAGAACGATCCGAGCGCTGCGATGGAAAGGGCTGCACCAGCGCGGCCTTTGCGGGCCATCTGGTAGCCGTCGATAGCGGTGACGGCGGACGAGGATTCGCCGGGCATGTTGATCAGGATGGCGGTGGTCGATCCGCCGTACTGTGCACCGTAATAGATGCCAGCGAGCATGATCAACGACGAGACGGGCTCGAGTTGAAAGGTGATCGGCAGCAGCATGGCGATGGTCGCCGTGGCGCCAATGCCGGGCAGCACGCCGATCAATGTGCCGAGCAGCACGCCGATCAGGCAGAAGAGAAGGTTTTCGGGCGAGCCGGCCGTGGAGAAGCCGAGAGCGAGATTGCTGAAAAGATCCATCGTGATGTCCTAGAATCTGACCCAGGGGCCGAACCGCTGGAAGGGCAGGCCAAGCGCATAGCTGAACACGGCCACCGAAAAGACCGTAAGCCCTGCCGACAGCGCAAGTGCGGTCAGCGGCTTCATGCGCTGCGACGCAAAGCAGGCGATCAGGGCGGTGAAGAACAGCGATGGCACGAAGCCGAGGCCGCGCACGGTCAGTCCGAAGAAGATCGGGGCCGGCAGGATGAACAGCATGCCGCGCCAGGCGACCGGTCCGAGTGGTTCGCCTTCGACACGGGTCGATTGAACAATGATGATGACGCCGAGAAGCGTCAGGATGGCTGCAAGGAACAATGGGAAATAGCCGGGTCCCATCTTGAACGCCGTGCCGAGGTCAAGCCCGAGGCTTTGAAAGATGAAAAAGCCGCCCAGCCCGATGAAGAGTGCGCCGCAGAGCGCATTGGTGGTGTCGAAGGATAAGGATTTCATGATGCCTCCTTGATTTCTGCCCCGTCTCCCGTGCCCACCCGCTCTTCATATGGCCGTTGAAGAGACATTGGGCAGACGCCTTCCTCTTCAAAAAGAGGAAGGCGGAGGGCATATGCCCCATATCGGGTGTGACGATCAGTCGGCGTACTGACCGGCGGCTTCGATTACCGGCTTCCAGCGGGCGATCTCGCTTTCAAGCTTGGCCTTGAGCGCGGCGGGTGTCGCATCGGCTTCAGCCGAGGGAACAGTGCCGAGTTCGGCGAAGCGTGCAACGACGTTCGGATCCTTCAGAGCAACCTGGAGTGCCTTGGACAGGCGTTCGCTGGCTTCTGCCGGTGTGCCCTTCGGTGCATAGACGCCGTGCCAGATGCCGACCTGGAAATCAGCCAGGCCGCCTTCGGCAGCTGTCGGGACGTCCGGCAGAACCGGAAGGCGTGCAGGCGAGGTGACGGCATAAGCCTTGATTGTGCCGCCGACGATCTGCTTGGTGGTGTTGGTCGTCTGGTCGCACATGATATCGACCTGTCCGCCGAGCAGATCGGTCATCGCCGGGCCGGTGCCCTTGTAGGGAACGGTGACGAGCGGTGTTTCGAGGGCGCTCATGAACATCATGCCGCACAGGTGCGAGGCAGCGCCGATGCCGGCATTGGCCACGGTCACCGTGTCCTTGTTGGCCTTGACGTAGTCGATCAGGCCCTTGAGGTCCGTCGGCTCGAAATCCTTGCGGGCGACGATCGTCATCGGCACATCTGTGACGAGACCGACATATTCAAAGGCGTTCAGCGTGTCATAGGCAAGCTTGCGGTAGAGTGTGGCGCTGGTGGCCATGCCGATATGGTGCAGGAGCACCGTGTAGCCGTCCGGATCGGCCTGAGCCACGCGGCCGGCACCGAGCGAGCCGCCCGCACCGCCGACGTTCTCGACGACGATCTGCTGGCCGAGATCCTTCGACATGGATTCGGCAACCAGGCGCGCAACCGTATCGGTCGGTCCACCGGCTGCGAAAGGTACGACCATGGTGATCGTGCGGTCCGGATAGGTCTGGGCACTGGCGGAAAGGGAAATGAGCGAAGCGGCAGCGAGCGCCGTCATGCCAAGCATGGCTGTCAGGGTTTTCATCGAAATCCTCCCGGATGAAATAGGTTGCCAGCCGACGCAGCTCCTCCCGCGCCGATTCTGGATGCTGCATTTGAGGAGCAGGCGGGTTAGACGGCAACCGTTCAGCGAGTCTATTCGTCAAATTTCGCCGAAAGTGCAGCGCAGCATGGGTAAGGTTGGGAACATCCACCAAAAAGCATGGGTGGATTTCCACCCATCGCGCGATCAAACAGCGTAATCGTCGTTCCCGGCGGGCAGTTTTTTATCGAGGCCGTATCTCTGCATTTTCTCGTAGAGCGTCTTTCGAGAGATGCCGAGGAGTTCATAGACGGGCCGCAACGCGCCGCCATGTGCGGCAAGTGCGCTGGCGATGATGCCGCGTTCGTAATCGGCCACTTTGTCCGCCAGCCGCTGTTTTTCCGGCCGCACTTGCGCCTCGTCGGGCTTCAGGTCGAGACCGAGGACCAGCCGGTCGGCGGCGTTGCGCAGTTCGCGGACATTGCCCGGCCAGGACCGTTCGGCGATTTCGGTGATCAGGCTCGGGGGGACATCGATGTCGTTGCGCACATAGCGCGCGGCCGCCTCCCGGACCAGCTGCAGGAACAGTAGCGGGATATCGGCTTTTCGCTGTGCCAGCGAGGGCACATGCAGCGTCGCGACATTCAAGCGGTAAAGAAGATCGGCGCGAAAACGTCCGGCGGCGACTTCCGCCTCGAGATTGACCTTGCTGGTGGCAACGAAACGCACGTCGAGCGGAACGATCTCGTTCGAACCGAGGCGGGTAATCACCCGCTCCTGCAAGACCCGCAAGAACTTGGCCTGCAGGTCGAAGGGCAGGGAGCCGATCTCGTCGAGCAGGATGGTGCCGCCGCGGCCATGCTCGAACTTGCCGTAGCGCGGCCTGATGGCACCCGGAAAAGCGCCGGCCTCATGGCCGAACAGCTCGCTCTCGATCAGGTTTTCCGGCAGCGCGGCGCAGTTGATGGCGATCAGCGGCCGGTCAGCGCGGGCGCTGATATCGTGCAGCGCGCGGGCAACGACTTCCTTGCCGACGCCGGTTTCGCCAATGATCAGAGTGTCGGCGTCGGTGGCGCCGATGGCGCGCAGACGGTAGCGCAGATCGACCATCGCCTGTGTCCGGCCGGGCAGCCTTGCCTCGATGTCGTCGCGTTTCCCGGCAACGGCCCGCAGGCGGCGGTTTTCAAGGACGAGGCTGCGCCGGTCGAGCGCGCGGCGCGCGATCGCTGCCAGATGCTGGGCGGTAAACGGTTTTTCCAGGAAGTCGTAGACGCCCTCGCGCATTGCCTTGACGGCGAGCTGCACGTCGCCATGTCCGGTGACGAGGATGACCGGGATTTCGGCATCGACCTCGCGGATGCGCTGCAGCAGGGTCATGCCGTCCATGCCGGGCATGCGGATATCGCTGATAATGACGCCGGCAAAACTGTAGCCGATCAGTTCCAGTACATGCTCGGCGCTGGAAAATGTATCGACGTCCAGGCCGAACAATCCGAGCGCCTGCGCGGTGGAGTGGCGCATTTCCTCTTCGTCATCGACCAGCAGCACACGTGCATCGCTCACTCGGCGGCCTCCCGGGCGGCCGTCGCGGCCTCAAGCTCGATCCGGAATACGGCACCGCCCTCCGGATGGTTGGAGACGGACAGGCTACCGCCGAAATCCTTGACGATGTTGTAGGAAATTGACAGGCCAAGCCCAAGGCCCTTGCCGACGCCCTTGGTGGTGTAGAAAGGATCGAAGATGCGATCAGCGATCGCTGCCGGTACGCCGGGGCCGTGATCCCTGACGGTCAGGATGATTTTGTCATCGCGCCTTTCCGCCGAGACGTGGACGCGCCGGTCGTCGAGGCCCTCGACGGCATCTGCCGCATTGGTGATGATATTGACAAGCACCTGCTGCAGCCGCACCGACCCGGCGTTGACCATTCCGGCATCGTCGTGGAGCTCGATCAGCAGATCTGCATCCGCGGTCTTCAGACGGGCAGAGACGATTTCCAGCGTATCGGCGATGACGGCATCGAGCGCCACGGGGCTAAGCTTCTCATTGGGCTTGCGGGCGAAATTGCGCAGGTGGCGGCTGATCGAGGCCATGCGGTCGATCAGTCCGGAAATGCGCCGGACGTTATCACGGGCTTCCGGCACACGTTCCAGATCGATCAGCATGGCCGCGCTGTCGGCATAGGTCTTGGCGGCGGCCAGCGGCTGGTTGAGTTCGTGCGAGAGGGCGGCAGACATCTGTCCGAGACCGGCAAGTTTTCCTGCCTGGATCAGATCGGCCTGGGTCTTGCGCAGCTCCAGTTCGGTCATGCGCCGCTCGGCGATCTCTTCCTCGATGCGCTGGTTGACAAGAGCGAGATCGGCGGTCCGCTCCTCGACCCGGTGCTCCAGCTCGTTGCGCGCCTCGATCTGCATGCGCATCCGCTCGGCGAGACGGGCGCGGCGCTGCAGGACGATGGCCAGCGCAAGCCCGGCGAGGCACAGGAAAAGCACGATGGCGATGATGGTGGTGCGCGCCTGGGCGCGGACGGAGGCGGTATCCATTAGCACATTCACGGTCCAGTCGGCCTCGGGCATGTATTGGGAGAGGACCAGATATTCCCGGCGGTCCGCGGTGGTCATGGTCATCAACTCGTGATGGTCAAGCATGCTGCGGGTGATCGGCAACGGCTTCAGTTCCGCCTCGGCGTAGCGTCGCGAGGCCTGTGTCCTGTTCAGGCGCTCGGCATTCAGCGGCAGAATGCTGGAATAGAGCCATTCCGGGCTGCCGGTCATGAAGACGATGCCTTCAGGGTCGGAGACGAAGATCTTGTACTCGCCGCCGCGCCATGAGGTTTCGATCGAATCGATATCCACCTTGAAAACGATGACGCCGCTGATCCGGCCTCTGACGAGGATCGGTGAGGCAAAATAGTAGCCGCGCTTGAACGAAGTCGTCCCCAGCGCATAAAACCGCGATTGCCTGCCCTTGGCGGCATCCTGAAAATAGGGGCGGTAGCTGAAATTCTGACCGATGAAGCTTGCTGGTTGTTCATAGTTGCTGGCGGCAATGGTGTTTCCGTCCAGCGTGATGACGTAGATGTCGGAGGATTCCAGCAGCCGATTGATATCCTTGAGATAGACATTCGCGGCGTCGCGCAGCGCCTTGTCATCCGGGTGGGCGATGAGTTCCTTGATGTCGTCATGCTCCGCGATCAGGGCCGGCAGCGGCTCATAGCGGCTGAGATGTCCGCTCAGTGCCGATACTGCCAGCCGCAAGGCCGAGCTTGCCTGAAGCGATGCCTCGTCCATGTAGCTGCGCGTCGCCCATGCTCCGCCTTGGAAAACCACGGCAAAAAGCAAAAGGGGAGCCAGACACAGTACGGCGAGCAGGCGGTATTTCACGGATTAAAGTCTCCTCCCTCGTTTCTGGCCAGCGGCGATGCGCCACTGGCTGCGAGTTTAGAGGCCTGCGCGGGAGTTTCCAAGCGCCGTTATCAGGCGGCCCGCTTAAAGCTGCTCCAGTGCGATAACCGTGCCATCTGAGAAAGCCAGATCCTGTTGCAGACTGACTGGCAGATGGGAGATTTCGCGCCGTGTCGTCCTGCGCGTTTCGGCGGTCTTGCGGGCTTGATGGCCTTCGCTCAACTGCTGGACGAGCGGCGCAAACATGTGGCGCATGGAGAACGTGAAGCCGCCGGCACCGAGCCGGACGGGTGTCTTGTCAACGGATGTCGTGTCGTGGTGCAGGGACATGGGAAGTTCCTTTCGTCACGTCTTCGATGTTTGCAACTTGACTATCGGCCTCCTTTGAGGTTCAATCAAACGAAACGAAGTGATGTTGTCATTCAGAAAATCTGATCCGTGAGGCTCCCATGAACATGATGCTGCGGCATGTCCTTCCGCTTCTCGAACTGGACATCCTGAAAACCTTCGTCGCCATCGCCGAGACCGGGAACTTTACCACTGCCGCTGAAACGGTCTACCGGACGCCTTCGGCGGTCTCGATGCAGATCAAGAAGCTTGAGGAGATGCTCGGCTGCGTTCTCTTCCTGCGCGATGCGCGTTCGGTATCGCTGACGCCGAAGGGCGAGGTGCTGCTCGGGTTCGCGCGGCGCATGCTGGCGCTGAACAACGAAGCGGTGTCACGTTTCCTCCTGCCCGACATGAACGGTGTCGTGCGCGTCGGCGCACCCGAAGATATCGGCGAGCGCATCCTGCCGGAAGTGCTGAAGCGCTTTGCCGAATCCTATCCGAATGTCACGGTCGATGTGACCATTGGCACCAGCACTGTCATGCGCAAGCGTGTCGAAGAACACCGGATGGACATTGCCATCTTCAACAGCTTGGCAGGCGAGAACACCGGCGGCGGGGAAATCCTCGTTTCCGAAAGGCTCGTCTGGGCCGGAACGAAATGCGGAACGGCGCACACGCGCGAACCGCTGCCGATCTCGATGTGGGAAGATGGCTGCGTCTGGCGTGCCGATGCGGTGGACCGGCTCACCCGGTCCGGCCGCAAGTTCCGCGTGGCGTTTCTGAGCGCCCATACAACGGGCCAGCGCGCCGCCATCCAGGCCGACCTCGCGATCGCGCCGCTGCCGCGCTACCTCGTCCACGGAGATCTTGTCGCGCTCGGCGAGGCAGAAGGCCTGCCGGAACTCGGCCACTACAACATCGGCCTGCAGGTCGTCGATAATCCGTCGCCGCCGGTTCTGGCCGTTGCGGAGTACGTGCGCACCGCGTTTATCGGATTGCAGTAGGTAAATGGTGGCGCTTACGTGCGCCCTTCAGCTTTCTGCCTCAGTGGTGTCCGCTCTGCAGAGTGGTTTCCCCAAACTCCGTCATCCTCGCCCGTGTGGCGGGGACCCAGTGACCCGACGTCCGTCGGGTCAAAAGACTCTTTTCAGCTCAAAGACTTGAGCTGGCTGGATGCCCGCCACAAGGGCGAGCATGAGGGCGGAAATTGGGTGCCCATATGATCAACACAGAGCCAAAATCCTGCAAAGGTTACGGTTTGTTGGCGGTTTGAAGACTGCACTTACATTTCACCCTTCCTCAGCCAGCGCTGAACCCGGATTTCGTCCGCATCCATCCAGCGCGTCAGCGTTTCGCTGCGGCTTGGACGCATCTTCGCAATGTCTGCGAGCGCGCCGGTCTCGAAATCCGCAAAGACCTTTGGGTGAATATAGGACGACCGGCAGACGGCGCGGGTGTTGACCAGCCGTGCCGCGACCGTATCGACCACATCGTTGACCTGCCGCCGGTTCGCCCTGCTATTCGCGGCTGCGACGCCTGCGCCTGCCGCCGCCGTCTCCACCGTCATCGGACAGCACTTTGCGTTCCGGCAAAGTGACCGCTGCCGAGAGTTTCGGGAAGGTGTCGACCTTGTTCGGAAGCGCCATCGCATAGACGAAGTGCTCTTGAAACTTTGATTCAAGCGCCGTCTCTATTTTCTCGATTTTGCTGACGGTTTGCTCGATCTCGCGGCGATGGCCGCGGTTGAGCAGCGCCATCAGTGCGCCTGTGCCGGCGGCATTGCCGACCGCCTTGACCTCGGAGAGATCGCAATCGGGAATGAGGCCGAGTACCATCGCATATTTCGGATCGATGAAAGAGCCGAAGGCGCCGGCAAAGCGGATCGTATCGACATGCTCGATGCCCAACTTTTCCATCAAAAGCTTGATGCCGGCATAGAGTGCCGCCTTGGCAAGCTGAATGGCGCGAACGTCATTCTGCGTCACCGTGATACGCTGGTCGCCGTCGTGCAACAGGTAGGAGAAGGTGCGGCCGTTCTGCAGGATGCGCGGGCTCCTTGCCGCCATGCCGCCGTCGACCACGCCGTCTTCTGAAATGATGCCGCAGAGATACATCTCGGCCACCACCTCGATGATCGCCGAGCCACAAATACCGGTAACGCCGACGGCTGTGGCCGCTTCGGCAAAACCCTCTTCATCCGACCATTTGTCAACGCCGATAACGCGGAATTTCGGCTCCAGCGTTTCCGGATCGATGCGGACGCGCTCAATGGCACCGGGGGCTGCCCGCTGGCCCGATGAAATCTCGGCGCCCTCGAAGGCCGGGCCGGTCGGCGAGGAGGCGGCGACGACACGATCCTTGTTGCCGAGCACGATTTCGGCATTGGTGCCGACATCGACCAAAAGCATCATCCGGTCCTGGCGATAGGGACCTTCAGCCAATGTCGCACCGGCGGCATCGGCGCCGACATGGCCGGCGATGCAGGGCAGCATATAGAGGCGGGCGCCGCGGTTGACGTCGATATCGATCTCATGCGCCCAATATTGCAGCGCGCCGGAGATGGCGAGTGCGAATGGCGCCTGGCCGAGTTCGGTCGGGTCGATGCCGAGGAACAGGTGGTGCATGATCGGATTGCCAACAAACACCATGTCGAGAATGTCGTGACGATCGACCTCGCCCTCGGCGCAGACCTTGCCGATCAGGACGTTGATGGCTTCGCGCACTGCCTTGGTCATGGCTTCCCGGCCGTCCGGGTTCATCATCACATAGGAGACGCGGCTCATCAGGTCTTCGCCGAAGCGGATCTGCGGGTTGGAGGTGCCCGACGAGGCGACGATGCGGCCGGACAAGAGCGAAACCAGATGCATGGCAATGGTGGTCGAACCGATGTCGCAGGCGACGCCATAGGCCTCATTCTTCAGTCCCGGCCAGAGCCCGACGATGAACGGGCGCGATGAGTCCATGTCGCGGTGGATGGCGGCGGTGACGCCCCAGTTGCCCTTGCGCAGGATGCCCTGGACTTGCGGAATGAGGTGCGGCGCGATCAAAAGATCCTTCCAGCCCCAGTCCTTTTCCAGCATGACCTTCAGCCGGTCGAGATCGCCGAGCGGCTTGTGCATGTCTGGCTCGTCGACCTCGACATAGCAGAGCTGCACGGCGGCATTGCGTTCGATCACCCGGTCGGTGGCCGCCTTGCGCACCACCTGCGCATTGATGACCGTATCCTGCGGCACGTCGATGACGAGGTCGCCGAGGATCTGCGACGAGCAGGACAGGCGTCGGCCGTCCGGCAGGCCGCGAATGCTCTCGTAGCGTTCCTCTTTCGGCCCTTTGAGCGAGATGTGATCGAGCGAGGAGACGATCTTGTGTTTGGCGAAATTGCCTTCCTGCACCGAGATCTGACAGCGCCCACAGGTCGCCCGGCCGCCACAGACACTTTCGACATAGACGCCGAGCGTGCGCGCAGCGTCCAGCACCGGCGTGCCAATGGGAAAACGTCCGCGCTTGCCGGATGGCATGAACAGGACGAGAGGATCGCTTTTGTTTTCCTGGGCGGACACGGTCAGTTCATTCCTATTCGCTTGGCCTATTCACTCAGCCGCCGCGCATTGGCGCGAACCCGCTTGCCGTATGGTTTCAGCGCTGCCACCGCAACGCGGTCGGAGGCTCCGGCCAAACCGGCGCAGGTGCCGGTCGCCAAGGCCGTCGCGGCGATCATGCCTTCGTTCGTCATGGCCATGCTCACCGCCATGACGCTTTCGGTGGCAGCCGATAGCTTTTCGGTGATCATCCTGCTGACTTCGGCCGCTCCACTGGGAGATCCGCCGGAGAGGGCAAAATCCTGCAGGCGCGAGGATATGACCATCGGGGCCTGAAACCACAGGCTGGCGAACTCGTCGAGCAGATCGGCACTGAAAAACATCATGTCTCTTTTCTGGCGGTTAATCCGCCTTTGCGTCGGCCGGTTCTTCTGCCCGGGCTCCGGCGCGTCCAGCACGGCCACCGCGGCGGCCACTGGAGGCGCCGGGGGCTGCTGCGGCCGGGGCCGCATGGCCACCTGCCGGATTGTGATCGCGATACGTCATGATCCAGGTGCCGCAATTCTGGTCGGTGCCGTTCAAGACGTTGGCCGCGCGAACGGCTTCCATTTCCTGCGGACGGCAGGGGTTCATGATCGCCGAGGTCATGCCCGCACCGATAACCATGGGGATGAAGCCGGCATTGATGCCGTGGCGATGCGGCAGGCCAAACGAGATGTTCGACAGGCCGCAGGTGGTGTTGACCTTCAGCTCGTTGCGCAGACGGTAGAGGAGCGCGAAGACCTGGCGGCCAGCATCGCCGAGAGCACCGATCGGCATGACCAGCGGATCGACCACGATGTCGTGCGGCTTGATACCATAATCCATGGCGCGTTCGACAATTTTCTTCGCAACTGCGAAACGAACGTCCGGGTCCATCGAGATGCCGGTCTCGTCGTTGGAAATGGCAACCACCGGAACGTCGTATTTCTTGCAGAGCGGCAGGATGGCCTCGAGCTTTTCTTCCTCGCCGGTGACCGAGTTCACCAGCGGGCGACCCTTGGCGACCTTGAGGGCGGCCTCGATGGCAGCCGAAACCGAACTGTCGATCGATAGCGGAACATCGACCAGGCCCTGGACGATCTGAAGCGTCTGGACCAGCAGGCCCGGTTCGGTCTCGTTGGGGTTGACGGAGGTGACACCAGCATTGACGTCAAGCATCGTGGCGCCCGCTGCCACCTGCTCGAGCGCATCCTTGATGACGGTATCGAAATTGCCGACGATCATCTCGGCGGCAAGCTTCTTGCGGCCGGTCGGGTTGATGCGCTCACCGATGACGCAAAAGGGCTGGTCGAAACCGATGATGATTTCGCGGGTGGCGGAGGCAACGATGGTGCGGGTCATGCATGATCCTCTGGGTCGGTGGGCGCGTTCTCTCGTATCGCGCCTGAAGGGTTTTCGATAGGCGTGGATGTTGCGACGCCCCGGTTGTTCACTTGCATCGTCAATGCGGATGGTGGGCTGCGATATCTGCCATCTCTTCCTGATTTTCCGTCTTGCCGTCCTTCAGCTGCTCCAACCTGTGTGCAACCATGCTGTCGCCCGGATTCTCTTCGCGCTTCCAGGGTGTGCGGCCCTTCAGAACGCCCGATTCATGGACGATCTCCGCGACATATTCCTCCTGCCGGTACGCCATGACGTGCACGCCGGAAACGCCCTTGATCTCCTTCACCTCGTTGATGATGTCGATGCAGAGCTGTTTGCCTTCCTTCTTCTGGTCCTGCGCGCCTTCCAGCCGCTTGATGATTGCATCCGGGATATGGATGCCGGGTACGTTGTTACGGATCCAGTTGGCGGTCTTGGCGGACGCCAGCGGACCGACGCCGACGAGAATGAAGCATTTTTCATCGAAGCCGAGATCGCGCACCTTGTTCATGTAGTCGCGGAACATCGGCACGTCGAAGCAATACTGGCTCTGGACGAACTGGGCGCCGGCCTCGATTTTCTTGCCGAGACGGTAAGGACGGAAATCATAGGGCGGCGCGAACGGGTTGATGGCCGCGCCGAGGAAAACCTGCGGCGGGGTGGTCAGCTTGCGGCCGGAGAGAAATTTGCCGTTGTCGCGCATGATTCGCACGGTTTCGAGCAAGGACATGCAGTCGAGGTCGAAAACCGGCTTCGCCCCCGGCTGGTCGCCGGCCTGGACGCCGTCGCCGGTCAGGCACATGATGTTGGCAACGCCCATCGCGGCAGCGCCCAGCACGTCGCCCTGGATGGCGATGCGGTTCTTGTCGCGGCAGGCGATCTGCATGATCGGCGCATAGCCCATGCGGGTCAAAAGCGCGCAGATGCCGACCGATGACATATGGCAGTTGGCGCCGGACGCATCGACGGCGTTGATGCCGTCGACCCAGCCTTCGAAGATCGCGGCGCGCTCATAGACGTCTTCCGGGTTGGCGCTGTCGGGCGGGTTGAGTTCGGCGGTGACGGCGAACTCGCCGCGGCGCAGTACGCGCTCAAGCCTACCGCGCGAGGAGTGGCCGGGCAGGGGATCGAGAGGAAGATGGCGGCCGAGCGGGTTCTCGTCGATATGGGCCATGTTCAGGCGTCCTTTGCGGCGGCAGCTGCTTCGCGGGCTTCGGCGGCCTGTGCGGTGACACGCAGCCAGGAAGAGGTTTCGCGCAGCGACTGATTGACGGGTTTCTGCACGTTCAGGATCGCATCCCCCTTGACCATGTTGCGCGAGCCCTCCCAGGCCTTGACCCAGACACAGGGCATATCCGGCTCGACCTCGCAATTGCCATTGGCGCGCACGCCGCCGCAGGGACCGTTGCGCAGCTGCTTGGGGCAGTTCATCGGGCAGGACATGCCGGTTGATGACAGAGCGCATTGGCCGCACATGCGACAGTCAAACAGGAGGCCTTTGACGTTGCGTTCGATGAAAGTGATCGGCGCTTCCACGCGGTTGTAGCCGATCGCCTTCCACAGCGGATGAAGCAGCAGGAAGACATCGGCGAAGCGGTGGTAGAACCATTCGAGGAAGCGCGAATGGCGAACAGCCCACAGCCTGATCGTATAGCTGCGGCGCGAACGGCGGTTTGGCGATACGCCGGATGGCGTATAGGCGCCGGTGGCGGCTTTTTTGGCGGGGGCGGCATTGCCGGGTTTTGCGTCAGCCATTGTCTTTGCCGCCGGATTTGACGAGGGCGACCAGCCGCTCCTTGTCGTAGGCTGCTTCCAGTTCCGCCGCAGCCTTGTCGGCCTCCAGCTCCAGATCGTCGGAGACCGGTGTCGGATCGGCCTTGCGCCATTCGGCCAGATAGTCGCCGCTATCGGCAGCGCCCGTGCGCATGGCACACATGTCGATCGCTTCGGTAAAGCGGAGGGTCAGCTCGCGTTTGGCGGTCTTGCGGCCCTGCTTGATGATGACCTGCGCCGGAATATCGCGCCAGTAAACGATAATGCGATCTGCCATATGCCCGAATTCTCCTCTTGCCCGACAATGCGCATCTTGCCACATCATGGCTCACCTTGGCACGACGCGCGTCATGCTCAAAAGCGACTTGTCTCCATTGTTGACGGTATAACTACCAGATGCCGCGGCGGAAGCCGTTCCAGAGCCATGTCCAGATCGGTGGATGATACCATTGGCGCGAATTGCCGTTTGCCGGCAGGGGCTTGAGATTGCCAGACAATGCATCTTCGACGGCGCGGATGGCAATGCCGGTGGAGGCTGCAGTCTGCAACAGCGGATAGGTGTGCATCGTGTCGTTTTTCGACGGTGTCATATGTGATCGATACAGAATGTCGCCGGTATCGACGCCCGCATCGACCAGGTGCACGGTCGCACCGAAATTGGCCTCGTCGTTTTCAACCCTTGCCCAATATCCGCCCATCAGGCCGCGATACTGTGGATTGATGCCGGCGTGAAAGTTGATGACCGGGCAAGGCACGGCTGCGAGCGTCGATGCGGAGAGCATGCGGCAGCTGACAAGGAAGACGACCGCCGGATTGATGGCGCGTATCTGTTCGATTGCGTCAGGCGTGTTGATGGAATCGACCGCGATCACTGGAATGGCGGGGTTTTCGCGGTCATCAACGTCGTATTGCCGCAAGATTTCTGACGTGCGTTTCTCGGTAAAGCGCTTGCCGAATTTCGAGGCTACCATGGTGGCGAACTGGCCGATCGCCGTGATCAGCCCCAGCTTGCGGATGCGGCGTTTGAGAAAGAGTTTTTTCGATTCGGGGTGTTCCAGCAGAACCGTGACGTTGCCAAAGCGGACATATAGCGCATTGATCAGGATCTGCGGATTGCGTCCGCCGGCAGTCATGATGACAATCGATGTGTTGGCTGCTGAGGTCATGCCGGCGATCCGCCCGTCTTAAAAGATGAAGGCCAGGACCGCGCCGGCTGCAAGGATGACGCTGGCGGCGACGGCGAGGGAGACGATGCCGATCAGGGCGCCGGCAACGAGACCAAGGCCATCCCGCTCCGTATGGGCAAAGCCGATGACGGCAAGCGCAAAGGCGGGCAGCCAGTTGCCGAAGGGAATGGGCAGGAAGATCACCACCGCCAGGATCAGTGCCAGAAGGCCGATCAGCCGTTCGGCAAACCGGCTGCCGAGGAACCAGCCGCGTGGCTTGATCAGGGTTTCGGCGCGCTGTAGCCAGGGCGAGATGCGGTTGACGAAAACGAAGAATGTGGCGTTGTCAAAGGCATAGTCCCCCATGCGCTGCGGCAGCCAGATGCGGGCGCGGCGGGAGGCAAACATCTGCCAGGCAATGAAAATGAGCGGCAGGCCCAGGATGAAGGTGGCGCCCGGTGGCAGCGGGATGAGGTTGGGCAGGGCAAAGACGACGAGGAAGGCGCCGAAGGACCGGTCTTCCATGGCGACGGCAAGCTCGCGCAGGGTGATTTTCGGACCGGCATTGAGCGAGAGATTGCGCAGGAGCTGGGAAAGCTGCTGCGGGTGGTGGCTGTGTGTGACAGCCCGCTGCGCTATGCCCGTTGCGAAAATGTCCGTCATCCCCGTCCCCTTTTCTTGTGTTTGTTCGGGCGAGTTTGGCGAGCGGCGGTTACGATGCACTTAAATCAAATGCCGGGCTTGGCGCAAAAGTGAGAGCAAGGCTAACAGATGGTTTCCGGGCGATCAGGCGTCCAGAAGCGCCGGGGTCAGATCGCCATAACCGGTGAAACGGTATTCGTAGGTCAGCCCCAGCATGTCTGCGGCCTTGCGGGCTTTTTCCTGCAGTTTTTCGTCTTCGACCTGCGAGAGGTAGATGAGTTTCTTGTAATGCCCGAAATACATGTCGCGCAGTTCCGGATGACGGTCGAGGCCGAGCGGTTCGACGACGAAGGCCTCGAACTGCCGGGCAAGGAAATCTGTCAGGAAAAACGACGTGAAATCGTCGTCCCAGCCCGCCTCGAAAGCGGCGTTGCCTGCGAAGAAGGAAAAGCAGTGCGGCCCGGCGATGCGTTCGACCTTTTCCTCTTCGCAGAGCCTGTCGAGCATGCCTCCGGTGCCGCAATCGGCATAGGCGACGAAGATGCGGCCAAAGCCCTCGGCGCGTGCCTTGTCTATAGCGATCTTGATACCGGGCGTGATCTTGTCGGGGGTGTTGTGCCAGATGGCGGGAAGACAGGTGAGGTCGATATGATCGAGCTTGTTCGCCTCGCAGACGGCAAGGATTTCACGGGCAATCGCGCCGCAACCGATGACGTGAACTTTTTCCGCTTTCGCGCGTTCCATAGCTGAAGATCTTTCTTCCACGCCCATTGAACCTGTCACAAGCATAAGGAACCCTCGCCATGACAGCAAAGACAATCGCCACCATCGGTATCGTCCTGTTCTCGATCACAACACTTTCGTCATGCGGCAACACTATTCGCGGCATGGGCGCCGATGCCGCCAACACGGTGGATGCGACCCAGGATGCCGGTCGCAAGGTTGAGCGTGCTGCCAACTAACGGCTTGGCCTGATAAAAGAAAACCGGCCGCGCTTTTCATCGAAGCGGCCGGTTTTTGCATGTTCAAATTCGCTTGATCAGGCGCCGGACAGCTGATTGTGCTTGCGCTTCATAAATTCCTTGGCGGTTTCCACAGCAACAGCCGCGTCACGGCAGTAGGCATCGGCACCGACAGCCTTGCCGAATTCCTCGTTCAGCGGCGCGCCGCCGACCAGCACGACGTAGTCGTCGCGCATGCCCTTTTCCTTCATCGTGTCGATCACCACCTTCATGTAGGGCATGGTCGTCGTCAGAAGCGCGGACATGCCGAGGATATCGGGCTTTTCGCGCTCGATGGCATCGAGATAGTTTTCGACCGGATTGTTGATGCCGAGATCGATGACGTCGAAACCGGCCCCTTCCATCATCATGCCGACGAGGTTCTTGCCGATGTCGTGAATGTCGCCCTTGACCGTGCCGATGACCATCTTGCCTTGTTTCGGCGCGCCGGTGGCGGCCAGCAGGGGACGCAGGATGAACATGCCGGCCTTCATCGCATTGGCTGACAGCAAGACTTCCGGAACGAACAGAATGCCATCGCGGAAATCGACGCCGACGATGCGCATGCCTTCGACCAGAGCCTGGGTCAGGATATCGTATGGCACCCAGCCGCGCTTCAAGAGGATATGGGTCGCATCCTCGATCTCTTCCTTCATACCGTCGTAGAGGTCGTCGTGCATCTGCTGCACAAGTTCCTCGTCGGAAAGATCCTCGAGAATGATTTCGTCGTCAGCCATGATGGTTTTCCTCGGTTCCTGGCGCTGTCAGGCTCAAACCTCCCCGACGCAGGTACTATACTTAGCTTTGTTGTTTCCAAAAGCTCTTTTCGAAAGCGACGCCGCATACGATGAAAAACGACGGCAACACGATCGCTGCCGTCGTATACCGTGAAAACAATGTCTTGCCTGATCGGACCGCCGGAAAATATGGTATCGGCAATTCGAAACGGCCGGATTCCACGATGCGCCGGTCGGCCGTTAGCCGCGATCGTGTTCGAGTTGCGCCACCCGTTGGCGCATTGAGAACCGTTCGGATGCTGAGGCTTGGTAGCATAGGCTCGACATGTGCGCATACGAGGCGCGGGAGAGGATAAAGAAATGGTAGATGTGACCGAGCAAACGGAAGAATCCGGCGGACGCCGTTCGCGCGGCGAGGGCCGCGGTGCCGCAGCCCGCCGTGCTTCGCGCACCGGCGGCGGTGCGCCGCCGTCGCTTCCCTATATCACCCGCAAGATCCGCGAATACGAGGTCCTCGACGAGGAAGGCCTGGCGCTGATCGAGGCCAATGCGGATCTCATCCTTGAGGAGATCGGCATTGAGTTCCGCGACGACGAAGAGGCGCTGGCGCTTTGGAAAGAGGCTGGGGCCGACGTGCGCGGACAGCGTGTGCATTTTCCAAAAGGGCTGTGCCGTGACCTCCTGAAAACCGCTCCGTCCAGCTTCACCTGGCATGCGCGCAATCCCGAGCGCAACGTCCAGATCGGCGGCAAGGCCACGGTGTTCGCACCGGTTTACGGACCTCCCTTCGTGCGTGACCTCGAAGGCAATCGCCGCTATGCGACGATCGAGGATTTCCGCAACTTCGTAAAGCTCGCCTATATGGCGCCGTCGATGCATTCGTCGGGCGGCACCGTCTGCGAACCGGTCGATGTGCCGGTCAACAAACGCCATCTCGATATGGTCTACAGCCATATCAAATATTCCGACAAGCCTTTCATGGGCTCGGTGACGGCGCCGGAACGCGCCGAAGACACGATCGCCATGGCCAAGCTGGTGTTCGGCGATGAGTTCGTCGAAAACAATTGTGTGACGCTGAACCTGATCAATGCCAATTCGCCGATGGTGTTCGATGAGACCATGGTCGGGGCGCTGAAGGTCTATGCCCGGCACAACCAGGCCTGCGTCATCTCGCCGTTCATTTTGTCGGGCGCCATGAGCCCGGTGACGGTCGCCGGGACGCTGACGCAGATTCTTGCCGAAGTGCTGGCCGGTGCCGCATTCACCCAGCTGATCCGCAAGGGTGCGCCGGTTCTGTTCGGCACGTTCGCGGCTTCGATCTCGATGCAGTCGGGTGCGCCGACCTTCGGCACGCCGGAACCGTCGCTGGTGTCCTATGGTGCAGCCCAGCTTGCCCGCCGTCTCGGCCTGCCGTTCCGGACTGGTGGCTCGCTCTGTGGATCGAAGGTGCCGGATGCGCAGGCAGCCCACGAATCGGCCAACACGCTGAACATGACGCTGCTCGCGGGCACCAATTTCGTTCTGCACGCTGCCGGATGGCTGGAAGGCGGTCTGGTATCGTCCTACGAGAAATTCATGATCGATCAGGACCAGCTCGGCATGATGCAGAAGATGGCCGAAGGCGTCGATCTATCGGAAAACGCGCAGGCGCTCGATGCGATCCGCGAAGTCGGCCCCGGCAGCCACTATCTCGGCTGCGCCCATACACAGGCCAATTTCCAGACCGCATTCTACCGCTCGGCGCTGGCGGACAACAACTCCTTCGAACAATGGGAAATCGAAGGCGAAAAACGTGTCGAGCAGCGCGCCAATGCGCTAGCCCGCAGCTGGCTGGAACATTACGAGCGCCCGCCGCTGGATGCCGCGATTGATGCCGCCCTTCTCGATTTCATCGCCAAGAAGAAGGATTCGATGCCCGACGCCTTCACTTGAAGAGAGCCCGAACAAGCCAGGGAGCAAGGCGGAGCGGCGCAAGTAGCAGATTTCATTCAAAAAGAAGTCTGGCGCCCACATTACAACAGGCAGGGGCCGAAACCGAAATGACCGGTCCCGTAACATCGAACGATGTCTTGAATGAACTCCGTGCAGCGCTTGCGCCGCACGGAGTTTTTTTACGCGGTGTCGTCAGTTTTGCGGAGGGCGAAACGGGTCCGGTCTTGAGCGATGGGCAGGCGGCCAAAAGCGTTATCCTCATCGGTAATATCGGCGGCTCCCTATGGCCAGCGTTTCAACGCTGGCGGGACGGCTTGCCCGATCACGGCGGCGACAACCCGCTCGATGCGTGGTCGAAAACCGTGATCGAGCCGGTGGCAAGAGCTTTTGGCGCTACCGCGTATTTCCCATCCGATCCACCGTGGCAGCCGTTCCAGCAATGGGCGATGCGGGCGGAGGACTTGAAAGTGTCGCCACTCGGCATTCTTATCCACCCGCGCTACGGCCTCTGGCACGGCTATCGCGGAGCACTCGGTTTCGCGCAGGCTCTGGCACCGGCAGCGAGCCCTATTCATCCGCATCCCTGCGATCATTGTCCCGGTCGTCCCTGCCTCTCCAGTTGTCCGGCGCAGGCCGTCTTGCCATCCGGATTTCAGATAGCTCCCTGCCGCGCCCACCTAAAAACCAGGGAAGGCCAGGCCGGTTGCATGCCGGCCGGCTGCATCGCCCGCAACGCCTGTCCGGTCGGCAGCGACTATCGCTACAGCGCGGAACAGCTGCATTTTCATATGGCTGCCCTCAGTCTATAGAATTCCTGCCTCCATTTTGCTGTTGTCGGAAGACAGCGCCGGGTGCGTGGGACATGAGGTGGGAATGTTTCGTTCTTTCAGTATCGGGTTAGCCATGACCGCATCCATTCTTTCCGCAGAGGGAGCCGAGGCCGCCTGCCGTAATGTGATGCACCTGACGCAAAGCTATGCGGTCTGCAGTTTCGATCCCGACGCCAGCGACATCCACATTTTTCATCGCGGCCGCGATGGACGGCCGTATGCAGGGTTTGAACCGCTCTTACAGGACCTGCGGCAGGAAGGCGAATATGTGGAATTCGCCATGAATGGCGGCATGTACGAGCGCGATCTGACATCCGTCGGTCTGCTGGTCACCGATGGCATCGAACGCAAGGCGATCGACCGGGGGCATAGCTGGGGCAATTTCTACCTGAAGCCCAATGGTGTGTTCTTCCTCAAGGGCGGCCGGGCTGGCGTTCTGGAAACCGAGGCCTATATCGATGCGGCGATCGAGCCGGATTTTGCCACCCAATCCGGGCCGATGCTGGTGATCGACGGCGAATTGCATCCGGCCTTCCTGCCGCAGAGCGACAGCTTGCAGATTCGCAACGGGGTCGGCGTCGATCAGCAGGGCATGGCAGTCTTTGTTATCTCGCTGGAGCCGGTGCGCTTCCATGATTTCGCGACCCTGTTTCGCGATCAGCTCTCTTGCGCCAATGCGCTGTTTCTCGATGGATCGATCTCCAGCCTGTTTGCCCCGGCTCTGGCACGCTACGACAATACCCATCCGATGGGACCGATCATCGCCGTCACGCGAAAAATTCCGGGCTCGTAAAAATAATTCCGGTCTGGACCCAAGGATCGGCCAAGGCCAAACGTCTCAGTATCAATTGCAACAAATCCGGGCGGGTGATTTGGACGAGGATCTTATCGAACGGGCGCAGAAGGGCGATCGGAATGCCTTCGGCCTGCTCGTCGAACGGCATTATGATTTCGTCCATGCCGTTGCCTGGCGCTGGTCCGGCAATGTGGGCGATGCCGAGGATATCGCCCAGACTGTGTGCTTGAAGCTGGGGCAGGCGATCCGGGCCTTTCGCGGAGCCAGCCGCTTTCGCACCTGGCTCTATACGCTGACTTTGAACGCCGCGCGCGATCATCAGCGAAGCCAATCGCGCGAGAGGCGCAATGCCGCGAATTTTCTGGCGGACCCGACAAATGCCGCGGCAAACGACAATCACGATCAGGCCGAGGCGCTTTGGGAAGCCGTGCGGCAATTGCCTGACAAGCAGGGCGATGCCGTTCTGCTTGTCTATGGCGAGGGGCTGTCCCATGCCGCCGCAGCCGATGTCATGGGGTGTTCGGAAGCAACGGTATCCTGGCATGTGCATGAAGCCCGCAAACGGTTGAAAATCCTGCTCGGCAGGGAGACGATGTGATGAACGACGATCTGAAAAACCTGGGTCATATGACCCCGCCTGTGCCTTCACCGGCGGCGCGCTCCCGTGCGCTATCGCTGGCAATGCAGGCCTTCGATGAAGCCGGGAATAATTCCGAGGTCCCCCAAGGAACGGCCACCGCTTGGCGTCAAAGCTCCATATTCAACAGGCTAGGGAGCCCCGTCATGAACAGGAAATTTCTCGCAGGTTCGGCACTCGCCACGCTCTTGGTGGTGCCCGCCGCTGCCTTTCTCACGCTGGAACTGACGCGGCAGGGATTGCCGGTGGGGTCCGCCGAGCAACAGGTCGAAGTAGCAACCGGTGTTTCGTCAAAGGACGCTGAAGCAAAGAAAATCACGCCGTCGAAACCCAAAGCCTCTCCTTCTGCAGAGACGCTCGCTGCAGACAGCAATGCGATCACGCCGCCATCCAGCGCCGTTGCCAATCAGGTTGACGGCGGCGCGCTTGCCGAACCAGCGGCCCGTGCACGAGTTGATAATGAGGCTGAGACCAGCTATGCGACGCCTCGACCGTTGGATCAGAAATCGGTTGGTGCGGGATCCGGCCTGCAGCGGCAGACACTGTTTGCAGCGCCATCGTCAGCGGTTGCAGACGAAACGATGGCCGCCGGTTCCATGGCGGAGATCATGCCGTCTGCGGTTCCTGCGCCTGTCGATACCTTTTCGCAACCGGAAGAAAATCGCGACCGTTTCAGCTCGGCCGACACCAATCCGGTCAAGTCCGTCGCCACAGATCCAGTCTCCACCTTCTCGGCCGATGTCGATACTGCGTCCTATTCCTTTGTGCGCAAGGCCTTGATGGCCGGGCAGATACCGGACCGCGACAGCGTGCGGGTCGAGGAGATGATCAACTATTTCCCCTACGATTGGCCGGGTCCGGACAGCAAGGACGAGCCGTTCAAGGCAACGGTCACCGTGCTGCCGGCACCATGGAATGCCCATACACGGCTGATGCATGTGGGGATCAAGGGCTATGATATTGCGCCGGCCACCGCGCCGCGCGCCAACCTGGTTTTCCTGATCGATGTCTCCGGGTCGATGGACGAACCGGACAAACTGCCGCTGTTGAAAAGCGCTTTCCGTCTCCTTGTCGAGAAATTGAAGCCCGAAGATACAGTTTCCATCGTCACCTATGCCGGAAACGCCGGTACGGTGCTGGAACCGACAGCCATCAGGGACAAGGCGAAAATCCTGTCGGCGATCGACACGTTGCAGCCGGGCGGTTCGACAGCGGGGGCGCAAGGCTTGGAGGCTGCTTACAATCTGGCGCAGCAGGCCTTCGTCAAGGTTGGTGTCAACCGGGTCATGCTGGCGACCGACGGCGATTTCAATGTCGGCCCGTCGAGCGACGAGGCGCTGAAGGCGACGATCGAGGCCAAGCGCGAGAGCGGCATCTTCCTGTCGGTGCTCGGTTTTGGCCGCGGCAATTATAACGACGCGCTGATGCAGACACTGGCCCAAAACGGCAATGGTACCGCCATCTATATCGATACGCTGGCAGAAGCGCAGAAGTCGCTGGTCGAGGAAGCCGGATCGTCGCTCTTTCCGATTGCCAAGGACGTCAAATTCCAGGTGGAATTCAACCCGCAGCAAATCGCCGAATACCGGCTGATCGGCTATGAGACCCGCGCGCTGAAGCGCGAGGATTTCAACAATGACAAGGTGGATGCCGGCGATATCGGCTCGGGCCACCGCGTCACTGCGATCTACGAAATCACGCCGAAGGGAAGCCCGGCGGTTCTGAACGACGACCTGCGTTACGGTGGCGCGCCGGCTGAGCAGGCCGACGCCAAGCCATCCGGGGAACTGGCGTTCCTGAAGATCCGCTACAAGCAGCCGGACAGCGACGCCAGCAGGCTCATCACAGAGCCGGTAACGCAGGGCAATGCCGTGGCGACGCTACAACAAGCCAGTCAGGATATCCGCTTCTCCGTCGCGGTCGCAGCCTTTGGCCAGAAACTGCGGGGTACCGATGCGGTGTCTGCTTATTCGTATGGCTCGATCCTTGACCTTGCGTCCGGCGCAAAGGGCGGCGACGCCTATGGCTACCGGGCAGAATTTCTCAACCTGGTGCGGCTGGCGAAGAGCCTTAGCGGCGAATAGCGCTCATCAGACGATCACAACGCTCTTTCTTGGAACCAAGGGCGTTGTGATGCTGAAGCCATCCGCATGGTCAGACCTTCGGGTAGGCCTTTTCCAGCCCGCCCGAGCGGACGAGGCCGGTTCTGAAGGCCTGGTAGGCAGCGTGCTGGCTGGATTTTGCCGCTTCCATCAGGCGGATCTGCAGGCGGGCAGGGGCATTGGAGCCCAGCCATTCACCGATCTTTTCAAGCTTGAGCGAATTCAGGAGCTTTGCTTCGGAGGCAAGATCGAGATGGCGGTAGAGGCCTTCGATCAGGTTTTCGTCTTGCGCGGCATTTTCCATCAGCAGCGCAAGATAGGATTGTTCGCTTTCACCGAGCGCTGCAAGCTTTGCGGCAACGGAATCGCGGTCAGGAAACGGGGCGGAGGTGCCGTTCATGTCTGGTCTTTCTATCGTCTCTTTGATCTGTCGGCCCGATGGTAGCGGATCAGGCTGGGGCAAAACTGGATTGAGCCGTTTCGCCACCCAAAAGGACCGCAGGTCGCCTGATATGCAAAAGGCTTGAAACCCCCCGGATTTCCAAGCCTTCTATTGATAGGAGCGGGTTACGCTCAGCCGCGGCGGCGGCTGCCGCGCTCCCGGGCAGGTGCCGAGGGGCCTTCGTTGGCAGTCTTGTTGCGCATCGGGCCGATGCGTTCGACGATGGCTTCAACGGTCGGCCGCTCGCCCGGTACATAGGTATCGAGCGCCACGCGCATTGCCGCCAGATGTTCGCAGGACGTGCCGCAGCAGCCACCAATGATCTTTGCGCCGGCATCGCGGGCAAGGCGGGCATAGTCGGCCATCAGCGGCGGCGTGCCGGAATAGTAGATTTCCGAACCACGGAATTCCGGAATGCCGCAATTGCCCTTGACGATGATCGCTGCCGCCGGATTGGCGTCCGTCATGTCGAGCAGCGACGAGAGGATGTCGGACGCGCCGACGCCGCAATTGGCACCGGTGGCGACCGGGCCATCGCCAATGTCCTGCGCGACGGCAAACATGTCCTTCGGATGCAGGCCCATCATCGTCTTGCCGGCGGTATCGAACGAGCCGGTATAGACATAAGGCAGCCCGACCCTGACGGCGGCCTCCGCGGCCGCCCGGATTTCCTCCGGCGCCGACATCGTTTCGATCCAGGCGACTTCGGCGCCGCCGGCCTTCAGGCCCTCGATCTGTTCGACGAATGCCTCGACCGCGTCCTCATAACTCATGGCGCCGAGCGGGATCAGCAATTCGCCGGTCGGACCGACGGAACCGGCCGTGATCACCTTGCGCGGTGCCTTGTCGGCAACGGCGCGGGCAATTTCGGCGGCGCGCCGGTTGAGGTCGTGAACGCGATCCTGCGCCTGATGCAGCTTCAGACGATGCCGTGTGCCACCGAACGAGTTGGTCAGGATGATATCTGCGCCTGCATCGACAAAGTCCTGATGCAGCTTGGTGATGTTTTCCGGCTTGGCCTCGTTCCAGAGTTCCGGTGCTTCACCCGCTTCCAGGCCCATGGCAAACAGCGAGGTGCCGGTTGCCCCATCGGCAAGGAGCACGCCTTTGGCGGCGAGCAGTTCGGAAAGCGGATTGGCGTGCACGGTCATGGGGAATCCTGATCTCATCGGGTTTTGCAATCATATAAAGATATCCTTATATGATTGCAATGGCCTCGGCTTTGATCAGTGCGGCATCCGCACGCCCATCCGCGCCGTAAGCCCGAGGCCGAAGACGGCGAGAGCAGTCAGCAGCCACATCGGATCCGCACGATTGAGCAGGAAACTCTCCATCATGCCGTTATATGTCATGAAGACGATCACCATGATGCAGAAATCTGCGAAATCTCGGCTTGCCGGTTGCTGGCTGGCACGCATGTAATCATGAAAGGGTTTGACGAAGAGCAGCAGGATGATCATCGAACCGCCCGGAAGACCGAAGGTTAGGACGGCATCCAGATAGCTGTTATGGCCGGAGACGATACCTCTTACATCCCAGCTCGCCTCGAAGTTCGCTTCAAGGCCCCGAATGACCGGGGAGAGCCAGAAACTGGCATATCCATGCCCAAGCCATAGATGGTCAGGAATGCTGGAGGTGGCGAATTTCCAGATATCGTCGCGCCCTGTAAAGGTCGGGTCTTCCAGGATGGCCGTTGTGATCGACAAAAACGTCTCTGAGTAGATGGTGCCGAGTGTCAGACAAAAGATCAAGATTGCGAAGACAAAGTGAGCAATGACCATCAGGCCGGGCTTGCCGATGGCGCGGCCGCCGAGCACCAGCATGATTGCCAGCGGCAGAAAGCCGATCGTCGTCTTGGAGCCGGTGTGCAGCACAAAATTGGCTGCCAGAAGGGCAATTAGCAGGCCCCGGATGGGTGCTCCCGCCCGCAGGCAGTAGATGCCGAACATGCAGACAATGGAAAACACCGGCGCCGAAACATTCTTGTGTATCAGATGCCCTTTCCAGAACCCGGCGTGCCACGGTTCTGATCCGGCTGCCTGGTGAATGGCGATGTTTGGCGCAAGCACCAGTGCTGCGTAGTCAATCAGGACGAGAAGGAGAATGGCGTTGGCGCCTGCATTGACAAAATCCTTCTCGCTGCGTGGCAGGACCAGAACGCCGGCGACAAGGATCATGGCGAAAAGGCTGAGCAGCAGGCCCCGCGCCGAGGCCGTCGGGTCGTAGGATTGCAGACAGGAAAAGAAGGCGATGGCGAAGAGGGCGATCCAGCTCGGTGATAGGATCCGCTTCAACACACGCGTATCGACCACCACAAGCATGGCAAAGAAATAGATTGCGCCGAGGCCGAGGTAGCCAAGCTGGTTGACAATGTTACCATCATTGGCCGCGTCCGGATCGATATCATAGACTCCCTGAAAGGGAACCAGTGTGAAGATAATCAAAAACAGGCCGACACCTGACAAGAAGGATGCGAGATGCGGCACGAGACGGGTCGTCAGAAGGCTCTCTGCCCCTGGCGGGACGGCAAGGCGGCGAAACTCCCGCGAAACTGTCGAAGCTTGGTCCTGCATCTGACCGGCCGGAATGAGAGGGGCACCATGGCGCCATGGCCTCCGTTGCCGGGGCTGTGGCGTTACCATGGAGGTTTGTGGTTAATCCGGCGTAAACAGGGCTGTCAACACTACGAGAAAGCGCCCGTTTCCGGGCGCTTTTCGATGGCATTTAGGGTTGGATCACTCAGGCAGCCTCGCGGCTTGGCTCATGGCTGATCGGCGTCACCATGGCGGAAATGATCGCGCCGAGATCGATCGATCCGACAGGCTTGCCGTTGGTGTCGATGACATGGGCCACGTTCTGGTTCGACACCGTCATCATGCGGGCCGCACTTTCCAGCACGGTTCCGACACTGACGGGTACGCCTTCCGGGTTGCCGGTCAGAGGTTTCATGATGGTTTCGACATTGATGACGCGGCCGCGGTTCACTTCCTTGACGAAGGCGGTGATGTACTCGTCGGCCGGTTTGAGAACGATATCCTGCCCGGTCCCCTGCTGGATCACCTTGCCATCGCGCAGGATGGCGATCTTGTCGCCGAGCCTGAGCGCCTCGTCGAGATCGTGGGTGATGAACACGACCGTCTTCTTCAGCTCCTTCTGCAGGTCGAGAAGAACCGTCTGCATGTCGACGCGGATGAGCGGGTCGAGCGCCGAATAGGCTTCGTCCATCAACAGGATATCGGCATCGTTTGTGAGCGCCCGGGCGAGGCCGACGCGTTGCTGCATGCCGCCTGAAAGCTGGTTGGGATAGTGGTTCTCGAACCCCTTCAGGCCGACCCGTTCGATCCAGCCCTGCGCGCGCTTGCGGCTTTCCGTCTCCGGCACACCCTGGATTTCCAGACCGTAGACGGTGTTTTCGATGATCGTGCGATGGGGAAGAAGCGCAAATTTCTGGAACACCATCGCCGTCTTGTGACGGCGAAATTCGCGCAGGTCGTTTTCGCTCATCTTGCAGACATCGACGCCGTCATAGAGCACTTCGCCGGCCGTTGGATCGATCAGGCGGTTGATGTGGCGGATCAGCGTCGACTTGCCGGAGCCGGACAGCCCCATGACCACCATGACGCCGCCGGCGGGCATGGAGATGTTGATGTCCTGCAGGCCGAGCACGTGGCCGTGTTTCTCGTTGAGTTCGGTCTTGCCGAGACCCGCCTTGACCTGATCGACATATTCCCGGCCACGTGGTCCGAAGATCTTGTAGAGATTCTTGACCTCGATTGCATGACTAGCCATGGATCACCTCCGAGTGCTTTTGCAGCCGCTTGCCGTAAGCCTGGCTGGTGCGGTCAAAAATGATGGCGATCGCAACAAGCGCGAAGCCATTGAAGAAACCGACGGTGAAAAACTGGTTGTTGATTGCCTGAAGAACGTTGCGGCCAAGACCGCCGACGCCGACCATTGATGCGACCACGACCATGGCGAGAGACATCATGATGGTCTGGTTGATGCCGGCCATGATGGTCGGCAGTGCCAGGGGGATCTGGACGTTCTTGAGGCGTTGCCATTGCGAGGAGCCAAAGGCGTCAGCTGCTTCCAGCACTTCCTTGTCGACCAGCCGGATTCCGAGGTTGGTTAGCCTGATCATTGGGGGGACGGCGTAGATCACCACGGCGATCAGGCCCGGTACCTTGCCGATACCGAAGATCATCACCACCGGAATGAGGTAGACGAAGCTCGGCATCGTCTGCATGACGTCCAGGATCGGGTTGATGATCGATTGCGCCCGTTCCGAGCGGGCCATCAGGATGCCGATGGGTATGCCGACCAGAATCGCGATCAGTGTACAGACCGTGACCATGGCCAAGGTGACCATCGTGTCGTTCCACAGGCCGACGAGACCGATCATCAGCATGGAGACGACCGTACCGATGGTAATCCGCATATCGCGGCTGCCATAGTAGACGATCGCCACCATAACGGCGAGAATGACGATCCAGGGCGAATTGACGAAGAGGTTTTCGAGAAAGTTCAAAAAAACCTGGAGTGGCTGGACCAGAACGTCGATGGCATTGGTGTAGGTCCGCACCAGCGCCTTGAAACCTTCGTCGACGCTCTTGCGGATCATGCGGATGGTCGTGTCGTCGATCGCTGGAAATTTACAAAGCAGATCTGGTAGGAAACTGCATACTGATGCCATTTTTTTCCCCTTTTTAACCGGTAGTTTTATAGGCCGGCCGCATCACGAAACAGGCCGTTGCCTGTTCCCGCACGAACTTTTCACTGGTCTCTACTGTGGACCCCGGCATTTTTGATGCGCCGCGCGAGGCGCGAACATTGCGGAATGTCGTGTTCAGGCACGCTTTGCGAAGACGGCCCGTTCAGGCCTTGTTCGCGAATGGAACTGTCGCAAATTTCAATCATGCCCACTGTGTTGTTTGCGACGTGTACGGGTATTTGCGCATTGCATGGGGTTTTATTCAGATGGAAAAGGCAGCGGATCCGGGGACCCGCTGCCTTTGTCGCATGCGCTTCAGAGAGCAGCCTTGACCTTTTCGGCGACGTCCGGAGCAACCCACTTCGTCCACATGTCGGGATAGGTTTCCAGGAAGTGCTTTGCTGCGTCCTCGTTGGTGCCCTGGTTTTCATCCATCCAGGCGAGGACCTTGTTGACGGTGCCATTGTCCCAGTTGCGGGCCTTGACATAATCCATCGCCACCCCGGCCTTCTCGGAGAATGCCTTGGTCACGACCGTGAAGACGTCGGAAGTCGGATAGGAGTTGACCTTCGGGGCAGGGCAATCCGGCACTGCGGTGCAGGCGTCCCAATCAGCCTTGCTATGATCGACGCCGAAGCTCAGGCGGGTCATTTCGTACTTGCCGAGAATAGCCGTCGGTGCCCAGTAGTAGCCGAGCCAGCCGGTTTTCTTTGCAAATGCGTTGGATATGGAGCCGTCAAGCCCCGCTGCCGAACCGGTATCGATCAGCTGGAAACCGGCCTTTTCGGCGTCGAGAGCCTTGTAGAGGTTGGCCGAGGAGACCTGGCAGTTCCAGCCCGACGGGCAGTTGTAGACGGCAGCCTTGGAGGCGTCTTCCGGTGCCGGGAACAGTTCGGGATGTTTCAGGGCGTCCTGAACAGTCTTGATCTCCGGGTTTGCGTCAGACAGGAATTTCGGAATCCACCAACCTTCGACGCCACCCTCGTTGAGGATCTTTGCCGCTTCGATAAGGCGGCCTTCCTTGACTGCGGCGTCGAGCGGCGTGCGCACGGCATTGACCCACAATTCGGGTGCCATGTCGGGCTGTGCCTTCTCGTTCATGGAGGTGAAGGTCGGCATGGTGTCGCCGGTGACCAGGGTCACGGTGCAGCCGTAGCCGTTTTCAAGAATGTATTTATCGACATGGGCGGCGACGCCTGCCGATGCCCAGTTCATTTCGGCAATGCTGACGTCGCCGCACTCGGCGGCCTGAGCAGAGCCGGCAAGCGCGTAAACGCCGGCGGCGAGAATGGTGGAAGCGAGGAGCTTCTTCATGTTTAAGACCTCCCAGTCTTAATGCAGCTACAAACTTTGGGCCGTTCGGGATACTGCATCTCCCGGGAACCCAATTGTTCAGGTTGAAGCAGGCCGGGGGGCTCTTGAGGCAAGGCCGATCTTTCATCCCCGCTGCGACGGCGTTAGAGTTTTATTGTCTGACTGCGGAACTCTGTCGCCAGCCATCTCTCTTTTTGCCGTTAAAGATCAGCGTAAGTATTCCACAGGAGAAATCAACCTCCGGAATCGCTTTAAGCCATGCTTGCCGCATTTGCCGGGTGCCGAACGGCCCGCGCAAGCCGTTGAATTTTAATAGCCGGGCAAGATTTTTGTGCAAATACGCCGCTCTTTGGCGTAAAATTAGCGCTGCTTCACACAAGAGTTGCGCGGCGTGTTTTATCCCAGACAAATTCTGTTCCGTATGCGTCTTCAAATTGTTTTTCGCGCGGCGTGAAAAAAAGTCAAAAAAAAGCGGAATTCACCTTTGGTTAAGCTCTCACTAACCATCCGGTAACACTGTCAGGCTAATTGTTTTCGTGCGGCGGGGGAAACCTGGCCGACCGGCTGGATCAGGTTTTGCGTCCCGGCCGGAGCGATCTCCGGGTGTATGCCGGAGTGGCCATGTGTGATTTTGGCAGACCGCACGGTTCCGGAAGGAGCGGGTGCGGTTTTCGCATTTCCGGGGCTCTGTTTTCGTCGATACGGCATAAAAAAACCGCGCCGTCCGAAGAGGGCGCGGTTCGAATTGTCAGTCTGGGAGAAACTGTCAGCCGACGCTGCGCGTCCGGATGAAGCCGAGCGGGCCGAAGGGGGCGGACATGACTGTGTTGCGAACACGCGACTGGCTGTCGGGAACCTTCGAGTTCCAGGCGATCTGAACGAAATTGGGCTTGCTGAAGATGAACAACATCGGGGTGTGACCTTGGGTGTGGAGCGCCGTTTGCTCCGTGCTTTGATGGTGCTGATATAAGGCTGTTTGGGCGGAATACAACGAGTATTTTTGCCACACGATGTCGCTTTCAGGATGGCGTGGCAGCCATGCAGCACAAGCATTGCACCGGCCTGAAATATCACGTGAGAAACCGGCGCAGAAGACGGCGGAAATGCTGCGGAACATGGCTTTTCTTGTGGTGGCCGCAATGCTAGATGAGACGCTATGACAAAGACGATCATGCTCCAGGGAACCGGCTCCGATGTCGGAAAAACGGTACTCGTGGCGGGGCTCTGCCGTATCGCTGCCAATCGCGGCCTCAAGGTCGCCCCGTTCAAGCCGCAGAACATGTCGAACAACGCCGCAGTTTCGGATGACGGCGGTGAAATCGGCCGGGCTCAGTGGCTGCAATCGATGGCCGCGCGCATCCCATCCTCGGTTCATATGAACCCGGTTCTGTTAAAACCCCAGTCGGAGACCGGCAGTCAGATCATCGTTCAGGGCAAGGTGGCGGGACAGGCGAAAGGGCGTGATTATCAGGCCTTGAAACCGAAGCTGATGGGCGCCGTCATGGAAAGCTTCGAGATCGTCCGCTCCGGCGTCGATCTGGTCGTCGTCGAGGGGGCGGGGTCGCCTGCCGAAATCAACCTGCGCGCCGGCGACATCGCCAATATGGGGTTTGCCACCCGCACCAATGTTCCGGTCGTGCTGGTCGGCGATATCGATCGCGGCGGCGTCATCGCCTCGCTGGCCGGTACCCATACGATTCTGTCTGGCGAAGACCGCGCCATGATCAGCGGCTACATCATCAACAAGTTCCGGGGCGACGTGTCGCTGTTTGACGATGGGATTGCCGCGATCAATGGCTTTACCGGCTGGCCCTGTTTCGGCGTCGTGCCCTGGCTCAAAAGCGCTTCCCGCCTGCCGGCCGAAGATTCCGTGGTTCTTGAAAAGCTGGCGCGAGGGGCTGGCAAAGCGCTGAAGGTTGCGGTCCCGGTTCTGTCGCGAATCGCCAATTTCGACGACTTCGATCCGCTAGCGGCCGAACCGGAGGTCGATCTCGTTTTCGTGCGGCGGGGAGAGCGCATTCCCTCGGATGCCGGCCTCGTCGTTATCCCCGGATCGAAGGCGACGATTGCCGATCTTGCGGATTTTCGTGCTCAGGGATGGGACCGTGATCTGCAAGCGCATGTGCGGCGTGGCGGCCGTGTCATCGGCATTTGCGGCGGCTATCAGATGCTCGGAGACCGGGTCACGGACCCGCATGGCATAGAAGGCAACATGGGCGAAATCCGGGGGCTCGGCCTTCTCTCAGTCGAGACGGAGATGGCGCCGGAAAAGACGGTGCGCAACAGCAGCGCCCGCTCGGCGATCTACGATGTCGCTGTGGAAGGATATGAAATTCATCTCGGCCGCACCACCGGCGCCGATTGTGCCCGCCCGGCTGTGATCATAGACGGCCGGCCGGACGGGGCAGTGTCGGTTGATGGCATGGTCAGCGGAACCTATCTGCACGGGCTGTTTGCCAGTGACGCTTACCGGTCGGCGCTACTGAAAAGTTTCGGTATCGAGGGCGGTGGCGAAAATTACCGTGTATCGGTCGACCGCGCGCTCGACGACGTCGCGGCAGAGCTGGAAGCTGTACTGGATCCGCGTTGGCTGGATGACCTGATGTCCTGAGCCACCAGCCCTTCTCAAATCTCTCCCGACGCTTCGCGCCGCCTGCGGTCCAGTTCTTCGCTATAGCGGCGCAGCGTATGACTTTCCGTCAACAAACCGACGACGCGCCGCTCGATGAGGTTGTTGACCACGCCCAATGCGTCGCTCTCTGTCGTATCGAACAAGGCCGCCGCTTGTTTGGCATTCATGTTCGGCTGCAGGAAATCATTGGCGAGACTGATGAAACCGGAGAGGTCGTGTCGCTCCTCCATCGCTTCGATAGGGCTGGCATAGACATCGGGGACCTGAATGATTCCGGCATATTTTGTGCCGTCGACCACGACGACCCGCTGCGTCGATCCGAGCGGAAAGTCCCGGCGGAAATCCTCCAGCGTTGCCTGGATGCCGATCGTGCGGACATCGGTGCGCATCAGGCGGCCAACCGTGAGGTTCCTGATCCAGCCGACATCATGGGCGCTACGGATACTCTCGCCGCGCAGGTGAAAACGCCAGGTGGCGAACGAGTAGCCGAAGGTGGTTCGCACGACGAGCGACGACGTGATCGTTGCCGCCAGAACAAGGGCGGTGATCGGAAAGTCGCCGGTAATTTCCAGCGCCAGGAATGTCATCGTCAAAGGGCCGCCGATGACGGCGACCGCCAGCGAACTCATGCCGACGACGGCATAGATGACCGGGGTCAGCGTCGCGTCGGCAAAGATGTATGGCGCGGAAAACGCAAACAGCTTGCCAAGCAGTGCGCCCATGAACAGCACGGCCCTGAACTCAGGTTAACGGGTCTTTCGGGAAACGTACGAGTCTGATTCAAGAGTGTTGGTGATCTGGAGACCGATATGATTGAAGATGATCGCCCGCGGCTGCGGGTCTTGCTGGACCATTTTGGGTTGGTTGAGGATGAGCGGGAGCAATGGCGGGTGGCCCATCCGTTGCCGGAGGTGCTTCTGCTGGTCGTCTG
>JAESGK010000250.1_pt1 | contig 33052 bp, 39 predicted proteins | sample 9269681 | NCBI WGS metagenome assembly JAESGK01 (sample SAMN14515347, study PRJNA621673) | algae metagenome | isolation source: Timaviella obliquedivisa GSE-PSE-MK23-08B and co-occurring heterotrophs from... | place: USA: Grand Staircase Escalante National Monument, Utah | collected 2006-08-15
AGATGGTGTCGTATTCGACACCGCCCGGCTATCAGCGTCAGTTGCCGATCCGGCGACCCAAGCTGGATGCTTTCGTTTCAACGATCGAGCATTGGCTGGAAGAAGACCTGAAGGTTCCGCGCAAGCAGCGCCATACGGCCAAGCGAGTGTTCGACCGTCTCCAGGACGAGCGCGGGTTCACTGGCGGCTACACGATCATCAAGGACTACATGCGCGAGCGAGATCAGCGTCGCCAGGAGGTGTTCGTGCCACTGTCGCATCCACCCGGCCATGCACAGGCCGATTTCGGTGAAGCGATGGTGGTGATCGGCGGCGTGGAGCGGAAGGCCCACTTCTTCGTGCTGGATCTCAGCGCAAATGCAAAGCATTTGTCGCGCGCACAGCGACGGCTGCTACGTGCGGGCCTATCCCGCGGCGGTGGCAGAGGCCTGGGTCGATGGCCACATCCATGCGTTTGCTTTCTTCGGGGCCGTGCCGCATTCGATCGTCTACGACAACGACCGCTGCCTTGTGGCGAAGATCCTGCCCGATGGCACACGCAAGCGGGCAACACTGTTCAGCGGCTTCTGTCCCACTACCTGATCCGGGACCGCTATGGCCGTCCCGGCAAGGGCAACGATATGGGCATCAGGATGTCTGGGTCCGGGGCCATGTCGATGAAGTGGTGATTGGCTGCCGCGGCCAGATTATCGCCCGCCATCCGCGGAACTGGGACAGGGAAGACGTCGTCTTTGATCCTGTGCATTACCTGCCGCTGATCGAGCAAAAGATCAATTCGCTTGATCAGGCTGCACCTCTCCAGGGCTGGGACCTACCGGAAGAATTCGTCACGCTGCGCCGTCTGATCGAAGGTCGAATGGCCAAGCATGGCCGGCGAGAATACGTGCAGGTCTTCCGCCTGCTTGAGAGTTTTGAACTTGCTGACCAGCATGCGGCGGTAAAGCAGGCCCTGCAGCTCGGAGCCATCGGCTTCGACGCCGTCAAGCATCTGATCCTGTGCCGGGTGGAGCGCCGGCCGCCGCGACTGGACCTGTCCATCTACCCCTATCTGCCGATGGCGACGGTCGAGACAACCTCGGCGAAGGCGTACATGCGCCTCCTGTCATCGGATGCGGGAGAAGCGGCATGAGCACCGAAGTCCCAGAGATCCTGCTCTCCCATTATCTCAAGACCCTGAAGCTGCCGACTTTCCAGCGTGAGTATCAGAAACTGGCACGGCTATGCGCCACCGAAGGCGTCGATCATGTCGGATACCTCACCCGGCTTGCCGAGCGGGAGATGATCGAGCGGGATCGCCGCAAGGTCGAGCGTCGCATCAAGGCGGCCAAATTCCCCGTCGTCAAAAGCCTCGACAGCTTCGGCTTCGCCGCCACCCCAAGCTCAACAAGATGCAGGTGCTGGAACTGGCCCGTTGCGAATGGATTGAACCGCCCTGGCTTTGCCGGAGACCCCAACTCGTGAGAAGTAGGGTCTATGACAAGCAAGACGACGAACAAATTTTCTCCTGAAGTCCGTGCCCGTGCCGTGCGAATGGTGACGGAACACGAAGCAGAACACCCTTCGCGGTGGGCAGCGGTACCCGGCGCTGCGCCCGCTGCCCGTCGAACGATATGTCTTTGCGGAATGGAAAATCCGCCGGGCCGGCCTCGATTATCATGTCGATATCGACAAGCATTATTACTCCGTGCCCTATCGGTTTGCCCGTGAGCAGGTCGAGGCGCGCATCACGGCCAACACCATCGAGGTCTTCCATAAAGGTCAGCGGATCGCCGCCCACAGACGCTCAAGCGGTAATGGCAAGCACACGACAACGCCCGAGCATATGCCCTCATCCCATCGTCGCTTTGCCGACTGGACGATCGAGCGCATCAGCCGCGAGGCGTCGGCAATCGGATCGGACGTTGCGTTGCTCTGTGAGCGTATTCTCGTCGACCGGCCTCATCCGGAGCAGGGTTACAGAACCTGCCTGGGCATCATCCGCCTCGTCAAGGCGTTTGAGCGTGAGAGGGTCAATGCGGCCTGCGGCCGTGCATTGGAAATCGGCGCTCGAACCTATGGGTCGGTTCGTTCCATTCTCGACAATCATCTCGATCGATCTCCGGCGTCATCGAGCGCAGCTTCACCAGAGCCGATCAACCACTCCAACATCCGCGGTCCCCGCTATTACCACTGAGGAGAAGTCATATGCTTGCACATCCAACACTTGATAAACTGAACGATATGGGCCTGACCGGTATGGCTAAAGCCTTCAACGAGCTGCTCACAACGGCGAAAGCGAGCAGCTCTCCCATGCGGAATGGCTCGGGCTTCTGCTGGAGCGAGAATGGAGTTCGCGTCACGATCGCAAGCTTGCCGCCCGTCTGCGGTTCGCCAAGCTTCGTCATCAGGCTGTGCCAGAAGATGTCGATTACCGCAGCGAGCGTGGCCTGGACCGGGCGCTGTTCATGAAGTTGATCGGCGGCGACTGGATCGATGCTCACGATAACCTTGCGATCTGCGGGCCGTCCGGCGTCGGCAAAAGCTGGCTGGCCTGTGCACTCGGGCACAAGGCCTGCCGCGATGACCGCTCTGTCCTTTATCAGCGCGTGCCACGCCTGTTCGCCAATCTCGCTCTTGCTCACGGCGACGCCGCTATGCCAGGCTTCAACGCACCCTCGGTCACGTCCAGCTCTTGATCCTGGAGTAACGTGCACTGCGCAGAGATGTGGAGCTGACACCGCAAGAGCCCGCAGACGCGCGACTTCCCACGATACAACTCCACATAACTGAGCGTCTACAAGCGGCGCAGCCAGCCTAACATCCCGCCATCGTAAGCGATGATCGTCTGATCTTTTGCCGATGACATCACGTCGGGAAAGACTTGCTCAAGCGCTTGCCGCTTCATATCGATATCGGCCCGCGCGTAGCGCATCGTTACGTTCAGCCCCGAGTGGCCAAGCCATTGGCTGATGGTGGCAATGTCCACGCCCGCCTTGAGAAGGTGGATGGCAGTCGTGTGCCGCAGCGAATGAGGATGGATGCTTTTTTCGGCCAGGGTGGTTTCTTCCCCCGCAGCCATATCAACATATTTGCGCAGTAAGTATCGAACACCGAACCGGGTCAGCGGTGTGCCGCGGTCGTTGAGAAAGACCCGTTGCTCGGCGGGATTATCTGAGGGCGGATGCAGCGTGTTGATCAATTCCTGAAGAAGCTGGGCCGTGTTTCGCCAGATCGGGCAAAGGCGAACCTTGTTGCCTTTACCGTGCAGGCGCACCTGACAGGGCGATACCAGACGAAGGTCACAAATGCGAAGATTCAGGATTTCCTGAACTCGTGCACCCGTATTGAACATCAGCGAGAACAGCGCGTAGTCCCGCAGGCGTGCGGCGGTCGATACGCGCTAGGACGCTTTTGATTTCGGGCTCTTCGAGATATTCGACAGGTGCCACCCGCGCGCCCCTCTTGAAGGGAAGTGTCACCACCAGTTGCAGGGTATCCATACATTCGGGATGCTCCGAGATCAGGAACCGCGCAAAGGTATGCATCGCCGCCAGCCTTGCATTGCGGGTCGCAATGCTGTTGCCACGCTCGACCTCAAGTGACGTGAGAAAGCTGCCGATCCTGTCGGCATTGATGTCGGAGACGTCGATGCTTTCAACGGATCCATTGGTCTCTGCCGCTGCAAATCGCAGGAACAGGACCATCGTGTCGCGATAGCTTTGGATCGTATGATGGCTCATGCCGCGGAGAGCGGGAAGATATTCTTGAAAGAAGCGTGCCATGCTTCGGCCCAATGCGGTGGATTGATGTTTCCTCATGCTGCGTATTTCGGAAGAACGGGACAGTCGTTTCACTAAATCGCGGACAGTGGTTTCACTAATTCCGGGACAGCATGATGTGGTCGATTTTCGCCTGCCTGGTTGAAGTCATGAGCGATTGATTTCGCCGTTTTCGGCGCCGGTCAAGTGGGATGGTGCTTTTTGCCGCCGCATGCTGTCGCCTTCAAGGGTGATGCGGTGAGCATTATGGATGATCCGATCGAGGATTGCGTCTGCGATGGTCGGTTCTCCGATCATGTCATGCCACTGGGCGACGGGAAGCTGCGCGGTGATGAGCGTCGATTTCCGGCGATAGCGTTCCTCGAAGATTTCCAGCAGGTCGAGGCGTTGTTGATCCGTGAGCGTGTGCGTTCCCCAGTCGTCGATTAATGTGCAGCACAACATTAATCGACGATTGGGGCCTGGAGCCGCTCAACGACCAGGCTCGCCAAGACCTTCTGGAAATCCTCGAAGATCGCTATGGACGGCGCTCGACCATCATCACAAGCCAGCTTCCCGTTTCGGCCTGGCATGAGGTCATCGGCAATCCAACATACGCCGACGCCATCCTCGATCGGCTCCTTCACAACGCACACCGTATCGACTTGTCCGGGGAAAGCTTGCGGCGAAATCAGCGCCGGAAATCTTGACTCCTGACCATGATCGACTGACAACAATCAAGACCTGCAGGACCCCAGCCTCAAGGGGGCGAGATCATCCCGGAATCCGGGGGCGCAATCATCTCGGAACAAAGGGGCGGCTTCATCGGAATCGGCACCCGAATTCGCCGAGGTGCCCACGCAACGCATTGATGAGCTGGGTGCGCTGGCGCACGAAGCACTGGTGCGTTCGAAACGCCACCGCACGCGCCTGATGTTCAGCGCTCTTGACCTCGACATAATGCATGTTCGTTCGCTGCGCAGCCTCCGCGATCGCCGCTGCATCGGCTGCGTCGTTCTTCTGTCGTTTGACAAACGGCTTCACGTAGATCGGCGGAATTAGCCGTACATTACGGCCACAGCCTTGAGCAAAGCGGCCCCAGAAATGGCTGGTGGCACAGGCCTCCATCGCGACGATGCACGGCGACTGCTCGTTCAAAAGTTGCTGTAATCGGGCTCGCGAAAGAAGCCGGTTGAATAGAACCGCCCCGCCGCGATCCGTTCCACAGACTTGGAAGCTCCGCTTCGCGAGGTCGATCGCAAGGATATGCACCTGTGTCATCTGCCTTCCCTCCGTAAGCGCCACCATGGCGCGAAGCAGGCATCATACCGATGCCGGCAGAAGGGGGCATCCACCCCATCAGTTCAATTAGACGTTTACCAACTTATTGCGTCTTGTCTCCACTAGCTCTACAGCTCGCTTGAGAGCGGCGGCGATCTCGTCGACCCGCTCGGCGGTACGTTCTGAATCGGGCAATACGAAACTGAGACTGGCGTTGACGGTTCCGTCAAGGTCCCTAAGCGGCGTCGCCACGCCTGTCATGCCAACATCGAGTTCACCTGCCGTGACACAAACACGTCCGACACGGAGGCGTCGAAGGGCAACCTTCACCTGACCCCACTCCGGAGCAAAACCGGCTGCAACCATTTCGTCACGATGGGTTTCGTGAAAAGACCTGACAAAACGGGCAGGTAGGAACGCTAAAATCGCTTTTGAAGCTGCTCCGCGGTACAGTGGCAACGGTCGGCCTCTCTCATAGCTGACAGTACTTAAAGGGCGATCCACATACTCCTGATGAATGCACATGACTTGGTTGCGAAACAATCGGCAAAGCAGCATGACGCCAGGCAAATCCAGTTCCTCGACGACCTGCCGCATTATGGGCTGGGCAACCTTCATGAGTGGATCTAACAAACGTGCTTGCCGATCGAGTTCGACGATCGCCGGTCCCAGGACATATTTTCCCGGAGTAAAAGCTGAAATCAAACCTGCACTGCTAAGGCTTCTGAAGAAGCGATAAGTAGTGCTGGTAGCCAAGCCTAAGCGCTCGGCCGCGGCCTCGACGCTCCATTCCGGTTCTTCGATTGTAAAGAGGCTGAACACTTCAAGAAGTCTATCTGACGAGCTCATGAATAAGTCCGCATATGATTCTACTCATTCCTGACATCATCTTCGATGTCACGGTCTCGTGACCGCAGCACGGTAAAAATTCGGCGTATCACCTCGTATTCGCGATGCAATATTTACGCTCGGCGGGTGACATCGATAGCATGGTTGCCTTCCAACAACATAACAAGATCATCGGGATCGTGACAAGGTCGCGTGGAATGGTCACTCCCCCGGTATCGTCAAATACAGCAACATCGCTCAATTGACAGCATACTGACAGTCAGTGTACAACGGTTATTAATTGTTGGGTTTTTTTGGGAGGCGTGGACTGTGAAAATATGTCGTTACGGGGAGGGCCTTATTGGGCTCGTCGACGAAAGCGCAGTACGGGACGTTACCCCCGCATTCGACGATCTCCTCAAAGGCCAATATCCATTTCCCCGTCATGACGTCGTGGTCGCCGCACTGGCGGAGCGGGGGGATCTTATTCGCGAGGTCGCCGCCAGAGCCGTGCCCGTGCCTCTCGACCAGGTCACATTAAACGTGCCGGTCGCCAATCCCGGCAAGATCGTCGCCGCCCCGGTGAACTACCGCCGGCATCTCCAGGAAGTGCGCGACCAGATCGAACTCAACCACGGGAATGAAGCGCACATGCGGGAGATCCGCGAGATCGGGCTATTCTTGAAGGCGACGAGTTCGCTCACGGGACCGGACGGCCCTGTCGTGATCGGGCGACCTGACCGGCGCAACGATCACGAGATCGAGCTCGTCGTCGTGATCGGCCGAACGTGCAAAAACGTTTCGGAGGCAGACGCTCTCGCGCAGGTCGCGGGCTACACGATCGGCCTCGATATGACGGTGCGCGGCCCCGAGGATCGCAGTTTCCGCAAGTCGCTCGACAGCTATTCAGTGCTAGGCCCCTGGCTGGTCACGGCCGACGAGATTCCGGATCCAAGTTCCCTCAGCCTCGAGCTGACGGTTAACGGTGAGACGCGGCAGAAGGCCCACACGCAGGACCTTGTAATGAGTGTTCCGGAGTTGATCGCCTACGCCTCGTCCTTTTACACGCTCTATCCCGGCGACGTGCTTTTCACGGGTACGCCAGAGGGCGTTAGCGAGGTGAAGGCCGGGGATCTGATGCGGGCGCGGATCGACGCGATCGGCGAGATCTCGGTCCGGGTCGCATGAGCGGTAGGGAGGAGAGCATGGCAGAACACATCAAAGCAGAGGTAATCGTCGTAGGGGCCGGAATCGGAGGACTGGCCGTCGCCCATGCGCTTTCGATGGCGGGCCACAGCGTTGTCGTCCTGGAGCAGGCGGCAGCCATCGCCGAGATCGGCGCGGGCATCCAGCTCGGGCCGAACAGTTATAAGATGTTCGCGCGCCTCGGCTTGGTGAATGCCGTAAACGGCCTTTCGGCCTTTCCCGCCCATCTCATGATGCGCGACAGCATCACAGGCGAGATCGTCGCGCGGATTCCGGCCGCCGACGAGTTCCGCAGCCGCTTCGGCTACCCATATGCGGTGATCCACCGTGCCGATCTCCACCGGATCTTGCTCGATCGTTGCCTCGCCTCGCCGCTGGTCCGCCTCGAGACCGGCGCGAAGGTCGTCGAAATAGTTCAGAATGAAGAGAAAGTGCTCGTGCGCACGCAATCGGACCTCGTCGCAGAAGGACAGGCCCTGATCGGGGCCGATGGCATCTGGTCGGCAGTGCGAGGGCATATCGTCGGTGACGGACCGCCGCGTCCGGCCGGCCATATCGCCTATCGCTCCGTGCTGCCGACTGCCGAGGTTCCCGAGGATCTGCGCGCCGACGCGATGTGTCTCTGGGCCGGGGAAAAGGCGCATCTAGTACAGTACCCGTTGCGCGGGGGTGATCTCTACAATCTCGTCGCTGTGTTCCACTCTGACCGGTTGTCTCACGGATGGAACGACGCCGGAAATTCGGCCGAGCTCGAAACCTCCTTCGCCGACAAGTGCGAGCCTGTGCGGACGCTGCTGTCCAAGATCGACAATTGGCGCATGTGGGTCCTGAACGACCGGCAGCCGATCCGCGACTGGGTGCGCGGGCGGATCTGCCTCCTCGGGGATGCCGCCCACCCTATGCTGCAATACCTCGCGCAGGGGGCGAACATGGCGATAGAGGACGCAGTCTGTCTCGTCGATATGTTGGCCAACGAGAAGGGCGACCACCGTCGCGCCTTCACTCGGTACCGCGATGCACGATACCTGCGCACCGCACGCGTCCAGATGACTGCCCGGCTCTACGGCGAGGTCTACCACGCGAGCGGCCCGGTGCGAGAGATGCGCAACGCCGAGATCGGTTCATGGCCCGTGGAAAAGCACTATCAGGGAATGAACTGGATCTACGGCATTGCCCCGACATGGCGCGATGATGGCGCGGCCGAGCCGCTCGGCGACGCCGCGACCGTAAGCGCGGCCTGACTGCGATACCAACAATAGGAGGATGAAGACCATGTCTACGCCCGCAAGCTCCATCGACCGGAACAACTTCTACGAACGGCTGGAGCCAAGCGCCCTGGTCCCGCTTTGGGAACGTATGAAGGGCCTCGTCCCGCGTGAACCGCGCAACAAGGCGCAGGTGCACGTGTGGCGTTTCGGAGAGGTGCGCCCCCTGCTTCTAGAGGCCGGGCAGCTCCTCACCGCCGAGGAGGCGGAGAGGCGCGTCCTCGTTTTCGAGAATCCGGCCTTTCCCGGCACCTCGCGCATCAACTCGACCCTCTATTCCGGCATGCAGCTCATCCTGCCGGGCGAGACCGCGCCCGCCCACCGTCACGCAGCGGGCGCACTGCGTTTCATCCTCGAGAGCGAGGGAGGCTATACCACCGTCGCCGGCGAACGCACGGCCATGGCGCGGGGCGACGTTGTCATTACGCCGGGAGGCACCTTTCACGACCATGGCCACGAAGGAAACGGTCCTTGCATCTGGGTCGACGTCCTTGATGTGCCGCTGGTCAACTTCTTCGAGGCGGGCTTTTCGGAGGAGATGGATGACGCGCGCCAGCCCGTTACACGTCTGAACGGCTTTTCGGAGGCCGAATACGGGTCGAACATGTTGCCGATGGACCCAGTCGCCCCTTTCGGTGCCACCACGCCGCTTTTCTCCTATCCCTACGCCAAGGCGCGCGAGGCGCTCATGGAGCGCGCACGCTCCGTCAGCGCCGATCGCTGGCACGGACACTCGTTGCGCTACGCCAATCCGCTCGACGGCGGCTGGGTCATGCCGATGATCGCTGCCTGGCTCTCCTATCTGCCCAAGGGGTTCTCGACGCAGCCCTACCGGGCGACGGACAATGCCGGGCTCGTCGTCTCGGAAGGGCACGTCACGGTGCGGATCGCTGGCGCTGCACACGAGCTTGGGCCGAATGACGTGATGGCGCTGCCGGGATGGACGCATCGCACCATCGAGGCGTCCGAGGACGCGGTCCTATTTTTCTTCTCGGACCGAAGTGCCCAGGAGAGGCTGGGTCTCTGGAAGGCCGAGCGCGGCAATGACTGAAATCCGGCCGCGATGGAAGCGATGTCTCGAAGGCGGACACGTGACAAGACGGGGAGGGCAGGAACGCCTTCCTCGTCACGCCGCATGATGACACCCGCTGACTCCGGAGAAAATCGGTAGCCACGTTAGACCGGCGTCGCGTCAGCCTTGTGCCTCTCTCCGGAAGAGACGGTCTGAATGAGTTTCAAGGGTGCTCGGCTGAGCTCGTTATTTGCAAGTGCCATCCGCTTGAGAAGGCGCAGCAGCACATCACGCTCATCGGGCTCCAATGGGGCGAGCATACGCTGCTGGGCGCGCACGATCAGATCGTGCGTCTCGTCAAGCAGCTTCATCGCCGGGGGCTCCAGGAAAAGCTGCTTGATGCGCAGGTTTGTCGGCGGCGTCACTCGACGGATCAGCGCCTTGGCCTCAAGCCCCTTCAGCATCGTGCCAATGGTGGAGCGGTCGATGGCAATCATCTCGACCATCGACTTCTGATCTATGCCGGGCCGATCGCGAATCGCCACAAGCGCCGCGTACTGCACCGGCGTCACGACGTAGCCACTGAATTCGTCCAGAAAGATCGCGACTGCGATCTGCTGGCAGCGCCGAATGAGATGGCCGGGTGCCTCGTAGACATCTTCCAGAGTGATTGGGTCGCGTGGCTTTGTCTCAATATCCCATGTTCGCATGCAAAACGTTCCCGTGAATGGATGAGGTGTGATGCCCACTCTGTCCGAGCTTAGCAAGGCATTCTAGTGATTTCAAATGAAATAGACAGTATACTGATTGACAGTAAGCAGACGATCTGTGACTATGGCGGTCGGCTCGAGACGACCTAAATGCCGACGCTGATCGGCAATGGGGGCTCCTGCCGTCGCCCCGATGGCTTTGGAGAGGCCTGAGGCGGATTGGACCGAAAGGGAGGAAACCATGAAATTTGATCTACCGACCGCCGTCGCGACGGCACTGGCCGCCTGCTCGCTGAGTTCTGCGGTCAGGGCCGAGGAACCGATCCGCATCGGCTTCATCTCAACCTTCTCGGGGCCGCAGGCCTCGCTCGGCCAGGAACAGGCCGACGGCTTCAAACTCGCTCTGCAAAAGCTCGGCAACAAGCTTGGCGGGCGCTCGGTGGAGGTGTTCTACGGCGACGACCAAGCGAAACCAGACGTGGCACGTCAACTTGCGGATCGGATGATCGAGCGGGACAAGGTCAGCATCGTCACCGGTATCAACTTTTCGAATGTGCTCTTGGCCGTCGCCAAGCCGGTCCTCGATTCCGGCGCATTCTATGTCGGAACCAATGCGGGGCCGTCGATTTTCGCCGGCAAGCAATGCAACCCGAACTTCTTTTCCGTGTCTTTCCAGAACGACACGACGACGGAAGTTATGGGCACGTACATGCAAAACAAGGGGATCGGCAACGTCTACCTGCTGGCACCAAACTATCCAGCCGGCAAGGACATGCTGTCGGGCTTCAAGCGAAACTTTAAGGGTAAGCTCGCCGGGGAGGTCTATACGACCTTCGGCCAGCTCGACTATGCCGCCGAAATCGCCCAAATCCGGGCCGCCAAGCCCAGCGCGGTCTTCCTATTCCTGCCCGGTGGAATGGGCATCAGCTTCGTCAAGCAATATGCACAGGCGGGTCTGAAGGACGAGATCCCCCTGTTTACCGGAGCCGCGGTCATCGACCAAACCGTCCTGCCGGCGCTTGGGGACGAGGCGCTCGGCATGACCACGGCCTATTTCTGGAGCGAGTTCTCCGAATTGCCCGAAAGCCAAGCCTTCGCCCGCGACTTCGAAGCGACCTACAACCGAATCCCCGCCCCGATGGCCGCCTCAGCCTACGACACGGCTAATCTCCTCGACGCCGCGCTGACAAAGATCGGTGGCCAGGTGGAGGATTCGGATGCGTTTCGCGCAGCGCTGAAAGCGGCCGACTTCCGGTCGGTCAGAGGTAATTTTTCTTTCAATTCCAATCACTTCCCGATCCAGGATTTTTACGTCTCGACGGTCGTCAGGGACAACAAAGGTCGGCTCGTCAACGGGCCTGGTGAGTTGATTGCCAAAAGTGTCGCCGATTCGTACGCCAGCAAGTGTGAGATGCGATGAGTGGCCGTGTCCTCTTTTTCCGCTATTACGGTTCGACTTCGCTTGTTCCTTTCCTTGTAGCACCGGCGGTGGCGGACTGCTTCCTTTCGATAGAGACGCAGCCATGTCGATCATCCTAGTAGTCGAGCAGCTTTTGAACGGCCTCCAGCTCGGTCTCATGCTGTTCCTCACCGCAGCGGGCCTTACCTTGGTCTTCGGCATCATGGATATGCTGAACCTGTCGCATGGATCGCTGTTCATGATCGGTGCCTATGCGGGGGCGACGGTGATTGCGTCGACTGGCAACGTCGCGCTCGGCGTCCTGGCCGCACTTGCAGTGACTGCCGCAGTCGGCTTTATTCTAGAAAGGCTGCTGCTGCGCCATCTCTACGGTCGCTCCCACCTGGACCAGGTGCTCGTGACCTATGGAGTCGTCCTCGTCGTCAACGAACTCGTGCGCATCCTCTACGGGCCTGTGCCGCTTGCCATGTCCGTGCCGGACACGCTGTCGGGAGCCGTGCCGATTCTGCCCGGCCTTACCTATCCCGCCTACCGACTTGCCGTGATTGCAATCGGTTTAGCCGTGTCGGTTGTCCTGTGGTGGACCGTGACTCGCACCCGCGGCGGCATGCGCGTTCGGGCAGGAGCCAACAAGCGCGACGTGGCCTCCGCGCTGGGGATAGATGTCGGGGCCGTGTTCTCGGTGGTCTTCGCCGCTGGCGCGGCGCTGGCCGGCCTCGCGGGTCTCATGTCCGGTCCGATCTCGGCCGTCCAGGTCGGCATGGGCGAACCGATGCTCGTCCTCGCCCTCGTCGTGACGGTGATCGGAGGAGTAGGCTCCGTGAAAGGTGCCTTCTACGCCGCCCTCATGATTGGCATGGCGGACACGTTCGGACGCGTGATGCTGCCGGCCGCGCTCGGCAGTATGGCAATCTTCATTCTGATGGCACTCGTCCTCGTCTGGCGTCCGCGGGGCCTCTTCCCGGTACTGACATGACACAGATGAAAATCAACCCGTTCCGATTGCGCTTCCTCGCCTCTGCGGCCGTGCTGACATGTCTCGCCGCCGTGCCGTTCCTCGCGGCCTGGCTCGATGACCCTTTCATGTTGCGGGTCGCAACGCGCATGGTGATCTTCGCCATCGCCGCCTCGGCGCTCAACCTCGTACTCGGGTATGGCAAGCTGGTCAGTCTCGTCCATGCCGGTATCTTCTGCGCGGCGGCCTACGTCGTGGCCATTCTCGCCTATCACGACGCCAACGGGGAAGCGCTCGCCGCCTGGACAGACTGGACGGGGACCTCGGACTTCGCGGTGTCGCTTCCGCTCGCGCTTTTGACGGCAGGCGCTTTGTCCCTCGTCATCGGTGCGGTGTCACTGCGCACGAGTGGCTCGTATTTCATCATGATCACGCTCGCCTTCAACCAGATGATTTATTTCGGGCTCTCCGCGGCCGAGAGCTATGGCGGCGACGACGGCCTCCAAGTCTTCTCGGACATCACCGGGTTCGGGGTCGACCTGACCGACCGTACGACGCTCTATGTCGTATGTCTCGGCGCGCTTCTTCTCGTGGTGGCCGGGACGGCGCGGCTCGTCGTCAGCCGCTTCGGCATGGTACTGCGCGCTGCCGCGCAAAACGAAAGACGCACGCGGGCCGTCGGCTTCGACGTCTATCTATACCGTCTTGTCGCCTTCGCGCTGTCGGGCCTCGTCGCTGGACTTGCCGGGGCACTTTGGACGGTATCGCAGGGTTTCGTCAGCCCGGCCGACGGTTTCTGGCTGCGATCGGCTGACCTTGTCATCATGGTTGTCCTCGGCGGCGTTGCCACGGTGACCGGTCCTGTTATAGGCGCGGTCGCGGTGGTTCTCCTGGAGCTCGTGCTGTCTGACGTGACGCTGCATTGGCACCTCTGGTTCGGGCTGTTCCTCATAGCCGCCGTGCTTCTAAGAGGCCGTGACGGTGCACCGATCCGCCTTCCCTCGATCCTCCGCCGCGGGGTGCGTCATGGCTGAGCCGCTCCTCCTTGTCGAAGATCTGGTCAAGCGCTTCGGAGGGCTGGTCGCCACCAACGGTGTAACCCTCGATGTGAAACCGGGCGAGGCGCATGCGCTTATCGGTCCGAACGGAGCGGGCAAGACGACGCTAATCGCCCAGCTTCAGGGCGAGCTTCGCCCGACGAGCGGGCGCATTTTCTTCGACGGGCGTGACATCACCCACCTCCGCGCGCCGACCCGGGCACGGGCAGGCATCGCACGCTCCTTCCAGATCTCCTCGATCTTCCCGGAGTTCTCGGCGCTTGCCAATGTCGTGCTCGCGGTCCAGGCCCGCGAGAGCCACAGTTTTCGCTTCCTCAGAAGAGCTTTGAGCGACGAGCGCCTCATCGCGCCTGCGCGCGATGCTCTTGCGATGATCGGTCTTTCCGAACGGAGTGAGACGAAGGCGGCAGAACTGTCGCACGGAGAGCGGCGACAACTCGAACTTGCCATGGCCGTCGCCATGCGGCCCAAGCTCCTCCTTCTCGATGAGCCTCTCGCAGGCATGGGACGCCAGGACAGCATACGCATGACGCAGATCATCTGCTCCCTCAAGGCACACCATGCGATGCTCATCGTCGAGCACGATATGGACGCCGTTTTCGCCATCGCCGACCGTATCAGCGTCCTTGTATACGGCGCGGTGATCGCCAGCGGCACGCCGGAGGCGATCCGCAGAGAACCGAAGGTGCGCGAAAGCTACCTCGGCACGACGAAGGAAGTCGTATGATCCGTCTCGACCACGTATCGGGAGGCTACGGCCTCATCCGCGTTCTCTTCGACGTCAGCTTGGCGATCGAGCCGGGCGAGGTCATTTCGCTCATCGGGCGCAACGGCATGGGTAAGACTACGACCGTACGCGCGATAATGGGTCTGCTTCCAACGCGCGCCGGCGCGGTGAGCGTCCGCGGACGGAACGTCTCGGAACTTCCAACGCACAAGATCGCCCGACTTGGAATCGGTCTCGTGCCGGAGGGACGCGGCATCTTCACCAATCTCACGGTGCGCGAAAATCTTTTCGTCGCCGCCGCCGACCGACGCGGTGCCGCCTCGCCATGGACGCTGGAACGTGTGTTCGCGCTTTTTCCTCGACTGGCCGAGCGAGCGGGCAACGGGGGAGGGGAGCTGTCCGGGGGCGAGCAGCAGATGCTGGCCATCGGACGCGCTTTGATGACCAATCCCGAACTGCTGATCCTCGATGAGGCGACGGAAGGGCTCGCGCCGATCGTGCGGGAGGAAATCTGGCGGTGCCTCGACGCGGTGAAGCAACAGGGCATGTCGATCCTTGTGATCGACAAGGAGATCGAACGGATCACCGCTTTCGCCGACCGCCACTACGTCCTCGACCGCGGCAGCATCGCCTGGAGCGGATCGAGCGCGCAGCTCGCGCAACGCCCGGACGTCGTCGAGACTTATCTCGGCGTCTGAGCCGCCGACCTCCATGACTAGGCCAAATGACTGCCGATGCGGTGACTTGCGTTGGGGTGCTGCTCCCCTAAAGTGCGCAGTGTGCGGTGGGAGCTATTCCACCGCCACCGCACGCTCACGATGCAGATTCTCTCCGGCACCGTTCTTGGCTCCGCCGTAGATCCACTCCAGCGTATCGTACCAGTCGCCCGGGGTCTTGTTGCGCATGATTTCGTTGCGAAGCCGGGCGTGCGCGCCAGCCGGATGATAGATGTGCTCGCCGATCCAGCGGGATTGGAGTTGCACCCTGGCGGTCCGCATCATGCGCGAAGCGGTGTAGTCGGGCAGGGCGGCCTCGACGTCACCCCTGTGCGCGGCGAGGGCTTCGGCAAGCGCGACTCCGTCTTCCATCGCCATGCCGGCACCTTGCGCGAAGTACTGCATCATCGGATGCGCGGCGTCGCCGAGCAGGACGACCCGGCCGTCCTGCCAGCGATCAACAGGGTCTCGGTCGCACAGAACCCAGCGCCTCCAGTCCCTGCCGTGACGAATGATGCTTTGGGCACGGTCGCAAATGTGCTCGAACCCCCGCAACACCTCCTCGTCTGAGACGGGCTTTCCTGCCACCGGCTCGGGCGCGTCGTTGTGATAGGTCACGACGAGGTTGAACACCTTCCAGCCGGACAGCGGGTAGTGCACGATGTGACACTTCGGCCCGGCCCAGAGGGTCGCCGCGTTCCAGCGCATATCCTCCGGCATGTTCTCGGTCGGAATGACCGAACGATAGGTCGTATGGCCGGAAACCCGAGGCGCGCCGTCGCCGACCACCCGCTGCCGCACATTGGACCAGAGCCCATCGGCACCCACTAGAGCGCGACCCTCGATGCGCTCGCCATCGGCAAGGACAGCGGTGACGCCGCCCCCCGTCTGGACGTAGTCGACGACCTCAGCGCTGGTACGCAGACCGACGAGCGGAGACAGGTCGCAGGCCTTGAGGAACACCCCGTGGAGGTCGCCGCGATGGATGACGGCATAGGGATTGCGGAAGCGGGTTCGAAATGTTTCCCCGAGCGGAACCCGGCAGATCTCGCCATCTACCATCGCATCCATCAGAAGCAGACTGTCGATGAAGACCGCCATCTCCCGCGCGCGCTGACCGATCCCGAGCGAATCGAAGACGTGGAACGCGTTCGGCCCGAGCTGAATGCCAGCACCGATCTCGCCGAGCACAGGGGCCTTTTCCATGACGAGCGAGGGGAAGCCTTTCCGAGCGAGAGCCAGCGCGGTCGCCAAGCCACCGATACCGCCGCCGGCGATCAGGATCGGACGTTGATCTAGCATGATATCTCCTCCTCTTTACAACTCGGCGTCGGGCTGCCGGGCCGGGTCGGCCGCGGCGAAGGCTTCATGTTCGGCGGCGAATGCGCCGATTTCGCGCAGACGTGGCATCTCCGTCAGATCGACGCCGAAGCGATCGGCCGAGCCGAGTTGCGGGATGAGGCAGATGTCTGCAAGTCCCGGGGTGTCGCCGAAGCAGAAACGACCGCCCGCATGCTTCACCGCGAGCGTCTCGCATGCGATAAGCCCGTCCGTCAGCCAGCGTCGACACCAGGCGTCCACGCCATCCTGGCTCTGCCCGTATTCCGACCTCAGATGCTGCAGCACGCGCAGGTTCTGCAGCGGATGAATGTCACAAGCGATAATCTGTGCGAAGCCGCGCGCCAGCGCCCGTCCTTCGGCATTGGATGGCAGCAGCGGCGGTTCCGGACGTGATTCGTCTAGCCATTCTATGATGGCCAGCGACTGTGTAAGCACGAGGCCGCTTTCGAGGGTCAGCGTCGGAACGAGCCCCTGCGGGTTTAACGCTCGGTAGTCCGGCTCGCGCTGTTCGTTCCTGCGTAGATGAACGAAGGTGGTTTGAGGCTTGATGCCTTTGAGGTTGAAGGCGATCCGGCAGCGCCAGGCTGACGACGATCGAAAATAGCCGTGGAACTTCATTCTGGTGACCCGATCGTCACGTCAACCGGTGTCAGCCCATCAATCTCACCATGGACAACCGAGCCTGCAACGACGGGACCGACACCGGCGGGCGTGCCTGTATATATCAGGTCACCCGGCTGCAGGTGATAGTAGCGGGAAAGGTGTTGAACGAGTTCGATTGGCGACCACACCAAATCCGAAAGGTGTGCTTCCTGCCGTGTCTCGCCGTCGACCGACAGAGAGATCCGCTGCGGTCCGATTTCGCCCGCCGCCCCAGCGGGGGTCAGAGCGGCGATGACAGCCGACTGCTCGACGTTCTTGCCGAGGTCCCAGGGGCGGCCCTTTGCCCGGGCGGCCAACTGCAGATCACGTCGGGTCATGTCGAGGCCGCAGCCATATCCCCAGATCGCGGCTTCCGCTTCCTCCTTAGTGCCACGGAAGACGGGCGCTCCGATCGCCATCACCAATTCCATCTCGTAGTGGTAGTTCTCGGTCCCCGGAGGGTACGGAATCGTCGCACCGGTCGGCACCAGGAATTGCGCGTCCTTCAGGAAGTAGAACGGTGCATCACGATCCACCTCGACACCCATCTCGGCTGCGTGCTCGGCATAGTTTCGGCCGACACAGAAAATTCGGTGCACGGGGTAGAGGCCCATACCCTGCGTCGGAACGGCCGGATACTCGGGGGAGAAGAACAGACGATTGGCCATCAGGCGTCCTTGGCTTGTTGGAACATCAGGGGATCCGAAATCACGACGGGGGGGAGTGGACCGTCATGCGTCAGACGTCGGGCACCGCGGCCGGTTAGCCAGCGGACGAGATCGGCGGCTGTGCCGAAGACTTGGACGCCGGCTCCGACACGAAGCTCAATCGGCTCGACGCGGTCCGGCGCTAGGAGGGTAACAGGCGGGCCGTCCCATGCGGCTCCTGCCTCCCGGATGAGCCGGTCGACCACCGCACGCGGCATATCGAGGAAGGAGCCGTCGGCGTCGAGGTCGACCGCCCGCAGCCAGAGTTCGCGGGCCCGCAGCCACGGTGTGTCGCGAGTCAGACAGGGTGTTCCGCCGGGAAGCGTCAGGTGAGCGTCCCAAGCTGTTCCGCATAGATCGCGCCACTCGACATCGAGATGCACCGCGGCGTGGTGGAAGAGGCCGCGAAGGGCCCGCGCCGGCAATGTCGCGCCGCTCTGGATCTCTTCTTGCCAGGCCCTCTGCGAGGCGTACATAGGCTGCGGCACACCAGTCGCCGCCCACCCGGTCAGCCGCGTCAGAGCACGTGCCTGATAGCCGACCTGCGCAACGACATGGCGGCGGCTGACACCCGGCAGCAGGCTCGGGCGACTAAGCTCCCAATCTGCCAGATTGTTCAGAAGCCGCGCGAAATAGGCGGTTGCCGAGCGGGCGAAGGCCAAGGTCTCGAAAGGTGCCTCGGGAGCGTCATAGCGCGCGCCGTCTCCTTGGCGCGTGCGGAGCGCACTTCGAGCCTCGTCCAGATTTCCCATCGCCCGACCCTCTGTCAACGATCCGAGCGATCGACATGAACGCGTGCGAAATGCAGACGCTCCATGATCGGCGCGTCCGAAAAGCGGAAGAGATCGAAGGAGGTCTCGGCCGAGAGCGACCAGTGCACCCAGGAGGGGATGACGAACAAATCGCCCTTGTCCAGCCGGGTTTCGACGCCCTCAAGGCTCACCAGCCCCCGCCCCTCGAAGACCTGAAATACCGACGAGCCAACTTCGCGACGACCGGGAGTGGTCGCCCCTTCCCGAAGACGATGGAATTCTGCCCTGATCGTGGGCATCACGTCGCCCCCGGTCGTTGGGTTGACGTAGCGCACAGCGGCGTGTCCCTGTCCGATGGTTGCCGGCTGCCCTTCTTCCTCGAGAAGCAACTGCTCGGTCAACGCTCGGTCGGTGAATTCCCAGCGATAGGCGCTGATGGGAGACGCGACGGTACTTTCCAGTCCCGATAGTGGCCGAAGGCCGGGATGGCACCACAGGCGCTCGGCGCGGGAGAACTGCGGCGTCGCATAGTCGGTCACCCGCTCCGAGCCGAACTCGAAGAAGCCAACGTCGTTTTGCTGCGAGAACGGGATGTCCAGTCCGTCGATCCACGCCATCGGATGGTCGCTTGCGTTGTGATGCCCGTGAAAGTGCCAGCCCGGTGTCAGCAGAAAATCACCTCGGCTCATTCGAACCGGATCTCCGTTCACGACCGTCCAAACGCCTTCGCCCTCGACCACGAAACGGAACGCGTTCTGCGAATGACGGTGCTCCGGTGCGGTCTCGCGCGGGCCAAGATACTGGATCGCGGCCCAAAGCGTCGGGCTGATGTAGGGACGCCCCCCCAGTCCAGGATTGGCGAGTCCGATCGCCCGCCGCTCGCCGCCCCGCCCGACCCGCACCAGATTGCCGGACTGCTTGGCCAGCGGGTAGAGATCGGACCACTTCCAGACGAACGGTACCGCCTTCGGCTTCGGCGTCATCGGCATTAGGTCGCCTGTCTGCGTCCAAAGCGGCATGAGGTTGTGCTTCTCAAAGTCGACGTAGAGCTGGCGCAGCTGCTCAGCCTCTTCTGAATCCACTTCGCCGATTTTCGCCACGACTTCCGACATGTTTGATCCTCCCGAACCAGAGTCGTTTTCACTACGATGCGGCCACAGATCAATTCAGACGCACGGCCATATTTATTTAGTGAGTATACGTATGATATGTGTACTTGTCAAACCCCATGAGGAAGCTGTAGTGATAGGAGAAGACGATAGCCACCGCGCAGGTAGCGGACGCCGAGGGAAGGGCGATGAACGAGCTTTACGACTTGCCGGGGCATCTCGTGCGCCGGCTACAACAGATCGCCGTCGCGATCTTCATCTCCGAAGTGACGGAGGCGGGCTTCGATTTGACGCCGGTGCAGTATGCCGCACTCTCCATGGTCGAGGCGCGTCCTGGCATCGACCAAGCCAAGCTTGCAGGTCACATCGCCCACGACCGCAACACAATCGGCGGCGTCGTCGACCGCCTTGTGCAGAAGAACTATCTGGTCCGGGAGGTGAGCGATCGCGATCGCCGGGCGCGTGAATTGCGACTGACGGCCGAAGGTGTCACGCTGCTGCGGCAGGTCGCCCCCTCCGTTGAGCGCGCGCAAAGCGTCATCCTGTCGGGCCTCGACCCCGACGAACAGGCCGTCTTCATGGCCTTGCTCCGGAAAGCCACGTCAGCCGCGAACGATCGGAGCCGGGCCCCGCTGAAGAGCTTGACGTCTTTGTCTTAGGATCCGCGGTCGTTCATCGGAAGCCATGAAGCACTCGGCTAAGTCATCCATAGGCGAGCAGGGCCTCGATCGTAGTCAGCTGGTGGTTTTTTCTTTGAAGGGAATGCCCGCGGCAACGTGGTGGGGCGAGGAGCGCGGGGCGGCAAACGGATTTCCATTGGCGGTTAAAAGGTTGCGTCTGACGGTCCCGATCGCGGCTGTCAGTCATCTTCACGGCGATACGCCGACTATAAGCATCCTGCAGTTCCGATGCGCCTCCATAGTCAGCAGCCACCTGCGCTATCAATCACGGAACGACTACTCCAAAAAAAGCTTTCCGCGGCGGTTGGCGGAATGATCCCAGCCGCCCTGCGGTTCGTTGTCGCGACACTCCGAAGGATTGAAGTCATCGCGACACGTGGCGGAAAAGGCCGCTTCTGACTGTGCACCTTTACAGCCAGACGATAGCGGAATCTTTTCTCATAAAAAACCAATTATGATGATTCTTATCTTGTCAAATTATCAAAAAATGATAATTTATACAAATATTCAAAGGAGGATCGAATGAAACTTACAGCCGTGCGCGCCGGCGCATACCTGCATCATGTAGCCTTCGAGAGCGCCGATCCTGAGCGCTTGGCGCAGTTCTACGCCGATGCAATGAACATGGAGCTGACTAGGGTCGGCGGTGAGTGGATCTGTGAAGGACCGCAGCGCCGATATGTCGTGAGGGCCGGGGAAAGCCGAAAGCTTGCTTATGCGGGCTTGGCGTGCCGGGATGCCGAGGGGCTGGCGGAGTTGAAGGGCCGCGCCGCTGCCGAAGGTCTCGAACTGCTTTCCCCTCCGTCGGCCTTCTTCGACGAGGGGGGATTCGCAGTGCGCGATCCCGACGGGCATTTGATTTCTTTCGGCCTTGCAAAGCCGCAGGCGCAGCGCTTCAAGGGCATCCGTGGCCCGACGCAGCACCTGACCTTCGCTTCGTTGAACGTCGAGGCGTTCCGCGATTTCTACCACGGCAAGCTGGGCTTCGCGCTCTCGGACCGGGTTCTTCACGAGGATGGGACGCTAGCGACGTGCTTCACCCGCTCCAATCATGAGCATCACACCATCGCCTGCTTCAAGTCGGGCCGGACGGGCGTGGATCACCACTCCTACGAGGCTGGCGATTGGGATGCGATCCGAGACTGGTGCGACCATCTCGCGACGCGCAACGTCCCAATCATGTGGGGTCCTGGCCGCCACGGTCCGGGTAACAACCTGTTCATCTTCATCGAGGACCCGGACAAGAATTGGATCGAAATTTCCGCCGAACTCGAGGTGATCCATGACAGGCCTGTCAAGGACTGGCCGCACGAGGCGCGGACGCTGAACCTTTGGGGCAAGGCGATTTTGCGCTCCTAATGACGGCGGAAAGAAGAGGGAAGAGACAATGCAATTCATAAGCTACATCCGGCTCGGGCGTCCCGGTTTCGGGGCGCGGGTCGAAGGTGGGATTGTTGACCTGACCGAACGGCTGACGCCCGGCGTTGCCAGCCTGAAGGAGGCGATAGCGGCCGGCCTTCTGTCCACTGCTGATGCCTATGTTTCGGGGCGGCATGCCGAATTCACCGAGGCGGACGTGTTGCTGCTGCCCGTCATTCCGGATCCAGGCAAAATTCTCTGCGTCGGCCTTAACTACGAAACCCACCGAGCCGAGACCAAGCGGCCGGATGCGAAGTATCCAACCATCTTCACGCGCTTCGCCGATTCTCAGATTGCCCACAGTCAGCCGCTCCTGAAACCTCGGGTGTCCGAGTATCTCGATTATGAGGCGGAGCTCGCCGTGGTGATCGGTCGGGGCGGGCGCTATATCCAAGAGAAGGTCGCGCTCGACCATGTTGCCGGCTATGCTTGCTACAACGATGGCACTGTGCGCGACTGGCAGCGCCATACATTCCAGTTCACGCCCGGCAAGAACTTTCCGTCGACAGGAGCTTTCGGACCGCAACTCGTCACCCCTGACGAAGTCGGTGACTATCGCAGCCTGAGCATCACCGGCCGGCTGAACGGCAGCGTCATGCAGGACGCGACGCTCGGAGACCTTATCTTCCCCATCCCGACGCTAATCTCGTACTGCTCGTCCTTTACCCCGCTCCAGCCCGGGGACGTCATCCTTACCGGCACACCCGGCGGCGTCGGCGATAGGCGCGAGCCACCAGTTTTTATGAAGCCGGGAGATGTGTTCGAAGTAGACATTCCCGGTGTGGGCCTGCTCGTCAATACCATAGGGGCGGAGAGCTAGTCTTTGCGCGTCGGAGGTGTGCCGCAAGGCGACGACGCTGGAATTTGGAAACCGAGAGGAAGATCGCATGACCGTTTCTGAGCCTGTTGTAAGGGCCGACATCGCGATCGTCGGTGCCGGTCCCACTGGCCTAACCCTTGCGAATCTGCTGGGTGGCATGGGCGTATCGGTGGTGGTGATCGAGCGAAATCTGGCGACGGTCCAGGAACCCCGCGCCGTATCGATCGACGACGAGTCTATGCGGACCATGCAAGCGATCGGGCTTGCCGACGCCGTGGAGGCGATTGTCGCGCGGGGTTACGGCTCTCGCTATCTCTCCCCGAGCCAAAACCTGTTTCTGACAGTCGAGCCGACCGCGCGCGACTTCGGCTTCGACAAGCGCAATGCCTTCCAGCAACCGGAACTCGAGGCCGTGCTTCGCGGCGGGCTCGAACGCTATGCTCACGTGACGCAAATGTTCGGCTGGGAGATGCAGTCCTTCTCGCAGGAGTGCAATGAAGTTTCGCTGGAGGTCCAGGATCCCGGCGGCGCGGTGAGGAAAGTGACGGCACGCTACATGGTGGCCTGCGATGGCGGCCGCTCGCCGACCCGCGGAAAGCTCGGCATTGAACTCGCCGGGTCCACTTTCGCCGAACGCTGGCTTATCGTCGATCTCGTGCGCACCGAAAATCGTTTCCGGCACACGGAAGTCTATTGCGATCCGGCCCGTCCTTGCATTTCTCTGCCTGGACCTGACAATATTCGTCGCTACGAATTCATGTTGCATCTCGGTGAAGACGAGAAGGCGGCCACCGACGAGACTTTCGTTCGCAACCTTCTCGCAGATGTCGGTCCTGACCGTGACTGCGCCTTCAGCCGTGTGCAGGTCTACACGTTCCATGCGCGGCTCGCCAAGCGCTGGCGGTCGGGCAACATATTCCTGGCGGGCGACGCGGCGCATCTCACGCCGCCCTTCGCCGGGCAGGGCATGAACGGTGGCGTGCGCGATGCCCAAAATCTCGCCTGGAAGCTCGCTGAAGCGGTTCGGGGGCCTTTTTCGGACACCTTCCTCGACAGCTATGAGACCGAGCGGAAGCCACATGCCTGGGAGATGATCACGCTCGCCCTCATGATGGGGCGGGTGATGATGCCGGGAAACGCCTTCAGGGCTTTCCTGACCCGGACGGTCTTCCGGGCGCTCGGCCTCTATCCGCCGGCGCGAGAATATTTCGCGCAGATGCGCTACAAACCAAAGCCACGTTTCCGGGCTGGCCTGATGTGGGCCGACGGCCGGTCGGAAAAAGCTACGATAGTGGGCCGGCTGGTGCCTCAGCCGATGGTGGAAGACACGCAAAGACGCCGGCGGTTGCTTGACCAGGCCCTGCCAGATGGACCTGTGGTGCTGGTGTTCGACGAGTTTCCCGACCGAGTCGTCGATGCGGAGACGGTGCGCCTGCTGCAAGAGGCCGGCGCGGAAGTGATCGGCCTGACGCCGGAATACATGAATCCGGTGGATTTCAAATTTATGGTCCACCGCGACGTTAGCCGTCTTTTCAGCGCACCGCAGATGAAGAGCTATCTAGGCTGTGCGCTGCTTCTTAGGCGGGACCGCTACGTTGCCGCCGCCGTGCCTGTCGCCGACGTCCGGAGCCTTTACGAGAAGGTCGCGGCCCTCCGGCTTCCCCCCGAGAAGACCCCGGCCGCCGCCGCTCTCGCTGTCGCCTCCTGAGCGCCTTCGCAGCGATGGCCGCTACCGCATCCCCGCGGGCGCACGGATTGACTTTGCTCGATCCCAAGTGGCAATTAGAACCGCGCGTTCGCCGCTTAAATGGTGCTTTCGAGGAAAAAGTAATGGCAGGGCTGGATCGATTTGTCGAAATTTTGAGACTTTTCGACGAATACAAGTCGGACTGGACGATCCAGGAAATGGCCGATGGTGTGGAGGTTCCCGCCAGCACTGTCTACCGCACAGTGCGTGCACTCGTGGCGCAGGGGTTCCTCGATCCTTCTATTGAAGCCCACTATCGCCTCGGCGCTGCTTTCATAGAATTCGACCGGCGGATTCGCCTCTGCGATCCGCTGATCCGCGAAGGCGAGCCCGTGCTTCGTGACGTGGTCGACGCCTCCCCGATACCCTGTGTTGCCGTCCTAGCGCGGCTCTACCAGGATCAGGTCATCTGCGTGGGAGACAGCCGCACCGCCGACGCCGCCATCGCGACAAGCTATGAGCGTGGCCGACCGATGCCACTGATGCGCGGTGCAACCTCCAAGACCATCCTGGCGCAACTGTCGCGCGCCAGGCTCCGCAAGGTTTTGGAAAGCGCTGGTGATATCGGCATGGTTCTGAACGATGTGGCGGCGGAACTCGCCGTCATCCGCAAGCGCGGCTACGCGATCACGCGTGGAGAGGTCGACAAGGATCTCGTCGGGATCTCAGTTCCGCTATCCCGCCCGGAAGCGGCGATCAATGCAAGCATTAGCCTGATCGTCAGGGCTGCCGACTGTAACGAGACGGTCGAACGGCGCTTGCTCATAACCCTCACGCCCGCTGCTGACATGCTGGCAGAAAAGTTGCATCTGAAAAATCCGCCTGTGACGGAAATTTTATCGAATAACGTATGATTTGTTACAAAATTCGTATCTATTTTATCAAAAAATAATAATATTGTTGACATACGAAAGTGATTTCGGCATTCTCCTGTGGTAAGGAGTCGCGGCGCAGATTGCTCCGTGCACGGGAGGAAGGTCATGTTCAAGCTGCACGCGGACAGGAAGAGTTGCCGCGATTTTGTGAGTGAGGCTGCGATGACCGCGTGGGAGGCGATGTTTTGTCCAAAGGCCATCTTTATTCCCGTTGCGGGCGCGAACCTGCGCTTTGCGAAGCGTGACGCGCTCGCAGTTTTCGGCCCGCTCTATCTATTGCTCCTTAGCGTCATTGCGATCGCGGCCATGATGGCGGCTCGCACGGGCTGGTCACTCTTGATGGTGTCCCGCGCCTAAGAAATCGCTCCGGCCGTTGCTTTCCTTTTCCTGCCAGAAGAGTCGCTGGAGCCGGGCGGCGACCATAGTGTCGGATTGCGACCACTTCGCCCACGCGCAGGAAAAATCTTCGGCTTCGGATCGCAATTCCGGCAGCCCCGTGCCGCAAAACCTGCGGCTCTGCCTACAGGAGGACCTAACCATGCAACAACACGTTCTACCCACCACGCTTGCCCCTGCACCCTACCGGGACTTTTCCGGACAGTATATCGCCGGCCGATGGACCGCCGGAACAGGGGGCTCGACCTCTGCCGACCGCAATCCTTTCAACGACGACATTCTTGCCGAGATCTCACTTGCCGGTCTCCAAGATTTGAACGCGGCTTTCGACGCCGCCCGCACCGCGCAGCACGAATGGGCGAAAACGCTGCCGGGCGAGCGCGCAGCAATCTTCTTTAAGTCCGTTTCGATCCTCGACGCGCGTAAGAATGAGATCATCGACTGGCTGGTGCACGAGTCCGGCAGCACGCGCATCAAGGCCGGCATCGAATTTGGGGCGGTGCGTGCGGGCATGCTGGAGGCGGCGACAATGCCGGCCACGGCCCAAGGTCATATAATTCCCGTCGATAAACCCGGCAAGGAGGCGCGGGTTTATAAGAAGCCCGTCGGCGTCGTCGGTGTCATCAGCCCGTGGAACTTCCCTTTGCATCTTTCCAACCGTTCAGTAGCTCCGGCTATCGCGCTGGGCAACGCGGTCGTGCTGAAGCCCTCCAACGATACCCCGATCACGGGCGGCCTACTGCTTGCGAAGATCTACGAGGAAGCAGGCCTTCCTGCCGGTGTCCTCAACGTGGTCGTTGGCAACTCGGGCAGGATCGGCGATGCCTTTTCGCGCCATCCTGTGCCGCGTGTGCTCACTTTCACCGGTTCGACGCCTGTCGGTCGCCAAATCGCCCGCGTCGCAGCGGAATCGACGCTTCTGAAGCGGGTTGGACTGGAACTCGGCGGCAACGCCCCGCTGGTCGTGCTGGACGACGCCGATCTGGGCAGGGCTGTCGAGGCCGCGCTGATTGGCCGTTTCATGCATCAGGGACAGATCTGCATGAGCACGAACCGCATCATCGTCGACGCGTCGCTCTACGATCGCTTCGTTGAAGCCTACACGGAAGCGGCGAAAACGGTGAAATACGGCGACCCGGATCAGCCCGATACACTTGTCGGCCCCCTTTGCAACGACAGCCAGGTATTCAGCGTCCGTGCCAGTATCGAGCAGGCCCGCGCCGCCGGGTTCAGGGAATGCCTCTCCGGCGAGATTGAAGGCCGGGTGGTGCCGCCGCACGTCTTCGCAAACGTCGCCAATGATTCCGATTTCGCCCGCCAGGAAATCTTCGGACCGGTCGCGCCGATCATCCGCGCCACGGACGAGGCCGAGGCTCTTGCCTTCGCTAATGACACTGAATTCGGTCTGTCGAGTGCCGTCTTCACCGGTAACGAAGCCCGTGGTCTTGCATTCGCACAGCGCATTGAGGCGGGAATGGCGCATATCAACGACATCACCATTCACGACTATCCACACGTGATGTTCGGTGGAGAGAAAAATTCCGGTCTCGGCCGCTTCAACGGAAAGTGGATCATCGAGGAATTTACCACCGACCAATTTGTGTCAATCCAGAGGTGACCGATCGTAGCGTTGCCGCCGAACTCCGGCAGCGCCCGCGGCAGACTTGCCCATACAGGCCGTGGGAGCGGCCTGTATCATCGGAGGAAGTTGATATGCAGCAAATTACCGCAGGTACTCGGCAGGCATTGCTGCTGATCGCCGTCGCCTGGCTGGCACCGATCGGTTCGACTTTGTTCGCGCCCGTGCTGCCGCACATGATCACTCATTTTTCCACAGTACCACACGCGGAACTGTTGGCACCGATTGCGCTGGTTACTCCGGCGCTCTTCGTAGCGCTGCTTGCGCCCATGGCCGGTATCCTGGCTGACAAAGTTGGCCGTCGGCGAGTGCTGCTCGTTGCGCTCGCTGTCTACGCCTGTGCTGGCGTCGCGCCTTATTGGATCGACGACCTCTACGGCATCATTCTGTCACGCAGCATCGTTGGCATTGCCGAGGCGGGCGTGATGACGGCGAGCACCGCGTTGATCTGCGACTATTTCATCGGCGAACGCCGCGCTCACTGGCTCTCAATGCAATTCGGATCGGCATCACTCGTAGCAACGGTATGCTTTGTGCTTGCAGGCATCCTCGGGGCCTACGACTGGCGCGCGCCTTTCCTTGTCTATGGTGCGACGGCGCTTTTCATCCCGCTCGTTTTCATTATCATCTTCGAGCCGGCCGCGGTTGCACCCGAAAAGCACAGGCTTGTGCGCGAGGATGGAGCGCCACGCTTGCTCACGCGGCGGTTTATCGGCTGCCTCGCTCTGACATTGCTCTGTGGCGCACTCTTCTATGTTACGCCGGTCCACATCTCGCTGGTGCTGAGTGAGCGCGGCTTCACGGATGCCCGGACGCTCGGGCTCGCCAGCGCCGTGGGTTCCTTCGGCGTCGTGGCCGGCGCGGCTGCCTTCCGGATGCAGTCGAAGCGTTCGATCGGAGCGCTGCTAACCGTCGCCATGGCTGCACAGGCTTTGGGTTACGCCATCCTCTATCTCCAGCCGACCTTGGCGTACGGCGTGGCCGGCATGTTCATCAACAATATAGGCTGCGGCATTTCGCTGCCGCTCGTCCTCGCCTTCACAATGAGCCGGCTCCCCGACGACTACCGGGGCCGGGCGTCGGGAATATGGACTTCAATGTTCTTCATCGGGCAGTTCGTCTGTCCCCTCGGCGTGCGTGCCGTTGCCGCAGCAAGCGGCGGAATGGTTTCCGCCATGGCTGTCTTTGGCGGCATCACGCTTCTGGCAGCGCTTCTCTTCCTGGCTGGATCGGTCTTCGGGCGGCGGTCGCTTGCGGAACCGGCAACGTCCGGCCGCGACATCGTGCCCGTTCACTGAAGATAAATCGACAGGGGGCGTTCGTCTCCGTCTTCAGACCACCTGTGGGGTTGCTGCTCAGTGTGAGTCACCGCAGCCGCAAACTGGAAATTTTCGAAACTGTCGCTATGGGGAACATAATGAAAAAGCAATTTCTAGTCCGAAAAGCGGGTCTGCTTGCCCTTGTCGGTCTTTTTGGTGCAGCAGCAGCGCAAGACGGCTCGGCCGCGGAGGTCTACCAGACCACAACGCCCGGAGCCACAACCGATATCCGGGCCGCCGAATTGCCGCCTGAGCCGGGCTTCTACGCCGTCGGCGGTTTGTGGGGAAACTGGCGCGATAACTTGCGGGACGATAACGGAAACGCAATGTTCCCGGATACCGACGATCGCCTCCAACAAGGGCAACTGGGCGGGCTTTACGTTTATCCCGATGAAGTGCTGGGAGGGCGGATGGCGTCCTCGCTAGTCTTCGCTTACGGCAAGCACGACCTGACTATCACCAACACTTTGCCGGTCGACCTTAGCGACAAGCATACCGCTTTCTTCGATGCCTATTCAGACGTCTTCTTCTGGTCGAAGAGCTGGTATGAAGGACCGCCGCCGGCTTCGCTCGGGCAGCCGGTGCCGGGACCCGGGTTCATTCCGCCGATGCCGGTCGGCTTTACCCTTGGTCTCGGGCTCGGTGTGACGATCCCGATAGGCTCTTTTGACTCCAGCACGGTGGGCAGCCCCGGCTTTAACAACTGGGTCCTCTCGCCAAATATCGCCTTCACCTACAGAACGCAGCCAATTTTCCTCGAAGCGACCGAGTTCTCGGCACGCATCTTCTATAACCACAACTTCGAACGTGAGGACGCGACAGGAGGCTTCAACTATCGTGACGGAGATTACATCTCCGCAGACTTCGCCGTCACCGAGCGTTTCGATCGTTTCCAGTTCGGTCTTGCCGGCAACATCAAATGGCAAGTTGAGGACGACGAAGGATCGCTTGCTGTTCCAGCTCTGGATGGCCAGAGGCATAAGTCGCTTCGCATAGGGCCTATCGTTTCGATCGACTTTCCGGAACAGCGCACCACCGTCTCGCTGAAATTCCTGACGGATGTCTACACCCGGAACGCCTTCGACGGTAGCTATCTGCAACTGAATTTTATCCGCAAGCTCTGGTAACGGCACGCCGGCTGGCACTTCCAGGCCCGGCCGGCGCACAATAGGAAACATGGCGCAAAGGAGACGACCTGTGTTGAAGAGCGAAGTGCCGCCGCGCGGAGTGGGCGGTTTTGTCAGAAGGATTTCGATCCGCACTTATCTTTATACCTTGACCATACTGCCCATCGTCTTCCTATGTTACGTCGGTGGTTCGCAGACATTGCGATATTATGGCCAATACACGTCGCTTCGCGACGCGGTTGTCCTACAGCAGTTGGCGACGGCCGGTGCCGACCTTTCGGCCATGCTGGCTGCCGAGGCGTTTACCTCATCACAGGAGGAAGCCACGGCGCGTACCGCCTCCGATGCAGCCTTCGAGACCGTCTTCCGCCTTCACGCGGACTATTCTAGGCTTGGACTGCCGGTCGCCGCCATCGATCGCATTGTGAAGCAGTTGCGTGACGGCGTGCCCACTGTCCAAGCCCTCCGGCAGCAACAAGACAGGGGTTTAAGTGTTATCGGCAGGACGGTTGCGGTCTATCAGCCCCTGGGAGCTGCGGCGCTTGCTCTTACACGGCAGTCCGCAGCTTCGATAAGTGATCTCGACCTCGCCCATTTCATCGACGGCTTTTACGCGCTTTTGCAACTCTCCGATGCGGCGATGATCGAACGCGGCTCCGGCAACGACTATTTTTCCAACCGGCCGCTCGATCCGGCGCAGCGGGATTTCCTTACGCTCGCGGCCAACCTGCGGCTGATCTATACTCCTGTTGCCGAGGCGTTCGTGCCCGCGGGAATCTACAAGGCATTTACCAACTTCGATGGCACTGAAGCCGGACGCACTATCGCCACCTACCGTAGCGAACTGTTCGGCGGCGCGCCCAAGAGTTACGACGCAGAGGACCTAGCCCGCTGGCAGGCCGCCACCGACGCGCGGGTCGGTTTCTACAACGGTGTTCTGCAGAAAACGAAGGAAGCTCTGGACAATTTCACAGTGGCAAGGGTTGCCAATGCCTGGAGGGCATTTCTGGAAAATGGCAGCGTGACTCTTGCGGTCGTCTTGCTTCTCACCGGCCAGTGTGTGTTCGCCGTCTATCAGATCACGCGTTCCATCGCCAGTTTACGCTGGCGCATGTCGACGCTTGCTGATGGCGATACGGTGACGCCAGTGTCTTTTCAAGATCGAAAGGACGAGATCGGCGCGATGGCGCGCTCCGTCGAGGTCTTCCGCCAAGCGGTCATCCGCAACGCCCGGCTGGAAGAGGCCGCCGAGCAAACCCGCCTTGCCTCCGAGGTCGCACGCGAAGAGGCGCGGGCAAAGGCCGAGGCGGAAGCGGAAGAACGCCTTATCCGCGCTACCGGCGTATTGGCGAACGGTCTTCGGCGTCTGGCTTCGGGCGACATGCTTTGTGAAATCGATGAGGAATTCGTGCCGCAGCTCGAGGCACTGCGGGATGATTTCAATACATCGGTCCGCCAGTTGCGGCAGGTGTTGGATGAAGTCGCTCAGGTCACCGGCAGTCTGACGCGCGGGTCGTATGATGTCTCCCGGGCATCGGACGAACTTGCTAGGCGCAGTCAGCAGCAAGCAGTCTCTCTCGAGGAAACAGCGGCGGCACTCGAGGAGATTACGGTCCATGTCGCCGCTACGACGAAACGGACGGGTGAAGCGCGCGACATCGTTCTTGACACGCACACGTGCGCACAGCACTCCGGCGAGGTTGTGCTGAATGCGGTTGCTGCGATGGAAAGGATTGAGAAAGCCTCGCAGCATATAGGCCAGATCGTCGGCGTGATCGACGAAATCGCCTTCCAGACGAATCTTCTGGCTCTCAACGCTGGCGTTGAGGCTGCCCGCGCCGGCGATTCCGGCAAGGGTTTCGCCGTCGTCGCCAACGAGGTACGAGGCCTTGCGCAGCGTAGCGCCGACGCCGCGCGGCAGATCAAGACGTTGATCGGAAATTCGGAAAGCGCGGTAGGGGAGGGCGTGGAGCTCGTAAACGATACCGGGAAGGGCCTTGCGGCTATTGTCGACCTTATTCAATCTATAAACAGCCACATGAACGCGATCGCCTCCGGCTCGCAGCAGCAATCGTCGGCGCTGAATCAGGTCAACGGCGCGGTCAATCACATCGACCAGGTGACCCAGAAGAATTCTGCCATGGTGGAAGAGATGAGCGTTGCGGGCATGCGCCTTGCTACCGACAGTGAGCGACTTGAAGAGCTCCTGAAGAAGTTCCGAATAGAACAGGGTTTGGATGAAGACGGCCCCCTCGCTTCGCCAGTGCGGATGGCGGTCGGATGACCTATCGGGTCAGGATCGCATGACCTGACCCGATGGATCCCTACGCCCTTCTCATACTCCAGCGATGACGTCACCGTCTTTGAAGAATCCATGAAGTCTGCGCCGCTGGCACGGATAGGATGACATGCGGTCGCCGCCTATCACGCATCGCGCCCACGCCGAAAATATGCTTCGCTTTGCTGCGTGGCCTTGCTCTCGATCCGCAGCTTTGATGGGGCATGGGCGTAAGACCCACATAACTCGCCAATCGTTTTCTGTTTCCAAAACGACGATAAAAGACCTCACGCGCCAGCACCGCTGCAAAGTTATCACCGATGCCATAAATTTCGCTGAGCGCGGTGACCTTCGTAGTGATCGCATCGTCCGACGTGGTGGCCAAATGTTGATCCCGCTCAGCGTCCAGCTCGCAGATCAAATCTCGAACGAGGACGAGGCGACGACGCAACCGGTTCAATTCTGCTGCAAGATGTTGGGGTAATTGACGACCATCCCCCGTCTCGAGAAGAAGCCTGCCAGCAGCAAGCTGACACTCATCCGGCCTTCTGGGATGAGCCGTGGTCGTCTGAGCTACACCACCTCCTGGGACACGATCCCGGCAGAGAGAATGGAGGGACGGTTCTGACCCCACGCAGATGGGGGAACATTTGACAAACTTTGCCAAAATCGAATATGATCCCTTCAAATGGAGGTTTCCGATGGCGACAATGAACGTATCTCTTCCAGACCCGATGAAGGATTGGGTGGAGGCGCAGGCCAAGAGCGGGCGATATTCGAACGCTAGCGACTACGTGCGCGACCTGATCCGACGCGACCAGACACGAAACGACAAGATTGCCGCCATGCAAAATTTCGTCGAGGCCGGGCTCCAAAGTGGCGTTGGCATTCGATCAAAGGATGAACTCTTTGCTGAGGCGATGGCTCGTGCCAGCAAGTCATGAGTTTTAAGCTTTCTGTCGAGGCGGAAGAAGACATCATTGCGATCGCCGAGCAGGGTGCCCGTATGTTCGGAGTAGACCAGGCAAAACGCTACCACGATGAACTTTTCGCACTATTTGATCTGATAGCTGCTAATCCACGCATCGCACGCGAACGGAATGAGATCGAACCGCCCGTCAGAATTCATCCCTTCAAAGCACATCTCATCGTCTATCGGGTTGAAGACGATGAGAAAATTTTCGTAGTGCGAATTCGCCACGGGCATGAAGATTGGGCAAGTATTTCAATGTAGCGCCACGGATGGAGCTGTGGGGTTTGGTGTGCCTTAGGTTCGAATCCGCTCA
>JAESGK010000251.1_pt1 | contig 32535 bp, 36 predicted proteins | sample 9269681 | NCBI WGS metagenome assembly JAESGK01 (sample SAMN14515347, study PRJNA621673) | algae metagenome | isolation source: Timaviella obliquedivisa GSE-PSE-MK23-08B and co-occurring heterotrophs from... | place: USA: Grand Staircase Escalante National Monument, Utah | collected 2006-08-15
GCCGGCATCGCCGACTATATCCACTATTACAACAATGACCGTATCAAGCTCAAACTCAAAGGGCTGAGCCCTGTGCAATACAGGACCCAGCCCTCGATATGTCCCAACCTATGAACCGTCCAACTTTATGGGGTCAGTTCAAAAGGACGGCCGGGGTTATCTATTGTGTGTACGAAAGATATCAGTCGTTCGCGGTGACCTTGACGCCCAGCACGCCCGGCACCGTGTTCGGAGCGCCCATGGCGGCGCCGATGATCATCGGGAAGGGAACGGGGTTGGCCGGCTCGGCGGAGACCGTCAGGCTCTTTGGCGCGTCCAGATAGGTGTTGACCGCGCTCGAGACCTGGTTCTGTAGCTCCGGAACGTTGAGCTGCGCCATCATCAACGGCACCATGCCCTTCAGCGACTGCGCCAGCTGATCGCCGGTTACGCCCTGCTGGGAGCCGATGTAATCGAGGACGCGCTTGGTGATCGTTGCATCGTCGAAGCGGACCGAGGCGCTGTTGAAGGTCAGCTGCTGGATCAGGCCCATCATCGAAAGGCCCATGGCCTGATTGGCTTCTTCCTTGTTCGGGTTGGCTTCGGCCGCCTTCATGGCTTCCTGTACGGACTTCATGAAGTCAAGCGTGTAGCCGGAGATATCGACGGCAAGGGCAAGGCGGCCGACATCGGCGAAGTCGAAGGCATATTCCTCGAGCGAGACATTGCCGGTCGCAACCTCCCAGCTGCCCTTCATCGTCATTTCGCCGGAAAGGGTCTTGAGGCCGAGCTTTTCGATCGCTTCCTTCGACTTGGCGTCCTCGACGTCGGAGAGATCGGCTTTGATGCCGGACATCGTCGCGTCAAAATCGAAGCCGGCGTCGCTTTCCTGCTTCGTCAGGTTGGCTTCCGATTCCTCCATCGAAAACACCTGCTTGCCCTTGACGGTCACCGTGACCGGGCCGGTGCCGGCGGTTTCGTAAAGAACGATGTCGTTGATCGTGCCGCCTGCCGGATTGCCGGGGATGGAAAGCCCGCCCATGGTGATGTTCTTGGCCGTGACGGCCGCTTCGTCCTGCTTGATATCGACGTCCGGCAGCGTGACGGTTTCGGCATAATATCCGCCGCCCTCGGTTTCCTCGACGCCTTCCAGCGTCACGTCGCCGATCTTGAAATCCTTGTCCGGTGCAGCCGTCGATTTGACGCTGACGCCGGTCAGCGTCACGGTCGTACCGTCAACGCCGACTTTTTCATAGGCGACTGCCGTGCCGTTGAGCGCATAGGCGGCGTTCAGCTTGGTGACGAGATCCGCGCCGTCGAGCGCGAAGGCCGGACCGGAAAGGCCGATAAAAGCGGCGCTCGCCAGCATCAGACGGAGGTTGCGGGTAGGCATCATGGAACGGTTCCTTGTTGTAAAGGTCTAATTTCGAAGGCATTTCTAATACGGATTAAGGCCGAAATATATTCGAATTGCTTCGCCACGTCATGTTTCGTCCGAACGCCGATTTTTACGATGAAATTTGCCGTTCGGTGGCCGCGGACGCGCCTATTTCACGACGACATCGAGTTTGTGCTGCTTGTACTGGGTATCGGAGCGTCCTTCGTAGCGCTGCATGCTCGCGCCAAAGGTAAAGCTATCCTTGCCGCGAAATCCCGGCTCTGGCTTGAAGAGGATCATCATGCCCCATGCCGGCTTGCCATCGCAAAGGCGGGAAATGTTGCTGATCTTGTATTTCGTCCACTGAAACCGCACGGTGCCATGTGCGGGCGCTTTTACGACTTTCATTTTCGGCTTTGCGATGTTGCGGCAGTTTGCCGTTACGCCGCTTATGAAGTTGATGGCAGTTTCCCGGTTCGCGGGAATAGCCGTTTCCTCCGCGCCTGCCGAGTGGCTGGCAAGCATGGTGAGAGCAGTGACAATCGTGGCAAGTTTCATTGGGATGCGCATTCCATAACCTCTGCTGGCGAATCGATATTGCTTTGAACGGTAGTCAGGTAGCATGTTTGCAACCATGTGGGGTATGCGGTGCTGTGCATTTTCGTGGCGATCGTTGGACGCCGCGCTTGTCCTTGCCAGGCAGGGTTCTCCACAGCGCAATGCCCTGTAATCCTTGCCGTTCAGGGCTTGTTGGGGTAGCAAGAAGCCATGGGACAGAGCCTTTTGCCGCCGTCGGGCGGAGACGATCACATTCTGCCGGTTGACCTCAAGGCGGCGCTGGAAGAGCGCTATCTTGCGTATGCGCTATCGACCATCATGCACCGGGCGCTGCCCGACGTGCGCGACGGCCTGAAGCCGGTGCACCGCCGCATCATTCACGCGATGAGCGAAATGGGGCTGCGCTCCAATTCGTCGTTCAAGAAATGCGCCCGTATCGTCGGTGATGTCATCGGTAAGTTCCACCCGCATGGCGACCAGTCGGTCTATGATGCGCTGGTGCGTCTGGCGCAGGATTTCTCGCAACGTTACCCGATCGTCGACGGCCAGGGCAACTTCGGCAACATCGACGGCGACAGTGCGGCGGCATACCGGTACACCGAAGCCCGCATGACCGATGTGGCGAGCCTTCTGCTCGAAGGCATCGATCAGGACGCGGTGGATTTCCGGCCGACCTACAATGAGGAAGATCAGGAACCGGTGGTCATGCCCGGCGCGTTCCCGAATCTTCTGGCCAACGGCGCCTCCGGAATCGCCGTCGGGATGGCGACCTCCATCCCGCCGCACAATGCCCACGAACTCTGCGACGCGGCGCTGCACCTGATCAAGAATCCGGGCGCGACGATCGAAGAACTGATGCTCGATCCGAACAATCCCGAGCGCGGCGGCATCGAAGGTCCCGACCTTCCGACCGGCGGCATCATCATCGATAGCCGCGAGAGCATCATCGAGGCCTACAAGACCGGCCGTGGCGGGTTTCGCGTCCGCGCCAAATGGGAAGTCGAGGACACCGGCCGGGGCGGCTACCAGATCATCGTCACCGAAATTCCCTTCCAGGTGCAGAAGTCGCGGCTGATCGAAAAGATCGCCGAACTGCTGATCGCCCGCAAGCTGCCGCTGCTGGAAGACGTGCGCGATGAATCGGCCGAGGATGTCCGGCTTGTGCTGGTGCCGAAGAGCCGTTCCGTCGATCCGACGATCCTGATGGAATCGCTGTTCAAGCTGTCGGAACTGGAAAACCGCATACCGCTCAACATGAACGTGCTCTCCATGGGGCGCGTTCCCAAGGTGATGGCACTGAACGAGGTCCTGCTGGAATGGCTGGACCATCGCCGCGACGTGCTGCAGCGCCGCTCGCGCTTCCGGCTTGCCGCGATCGACCGCCGCCTGGAAATTCTCGGCGGCTACCTGATCGCCTACCTCAATCTTGACGAGGTGATCCGCATCATCCGTGAGGAGGATGAGCCAAAGCCCGCCCTGATGGAGCGCTTCACGCTCACCGACCTGCAGGCGGAATCGATCCTCAACATGCGGCTGCGCTCGCTGCGCAAGCTGGAGGAATTCGAGATCCGCACCGAATTCGACGCCCTGTCGAAGGAAAAGGCGGAAATCGAGACGCTGCTGGCATCCGGCGAAAAGCAGTGGCAGACCGTGGCCTGGGAAATCGGCGAGGTGAAGAAGAAATTCGCCAAGGCCACCGAGATCGGCCGCCGCCGCACGCAGTTTTCCAATGCGCCGGAAGCCGATCTGGAAGCGATCCAGCAGGCGATGATCGAGAAGGAACCGATCACCGTCGTCATCTCGGAAAAGGGCTGGATCCGCGCGCTGAAGGGCCACATTTCCGATGTCTCGACGCTGCAGTTCAAGGAGGGCGACGGGCTGAAGCTGTCGTTCACGGCCTCGACCACCGACCGCATCCTCGTCGTCACCACCGGCGGCAAGGCCTATACGCTGGGCGGCGACAAGCTGCCGGGCGGGCGCGGCCATGGCGAACCGCTGCGCATCATCGTCGATATGGAAAACGACCAGGACGTGCTGACGGCCTTCGTCCACGATCCCGCCCGCAAACTGCTGATCTCGTCGGCCGCCGGTAACGGCTTCGTGGTGCTGGAGGGCGATATGGCCGCCAACACCCGCAAGGGCAAGCAGATCATGAACGTTGCCATGCCGGACGAGGCCAAGCTCGTCATTCCGGTCAAGGGCGATCATCTCGCCATCGTCGGCGAAAACCGCAAGCTACTGGTTTTCCCGCTCGCCCAGATCCCGGAAATGGGCCGCGGCAAGGGTGTTCGCCTGCAGCGCTACAAGGACGGCGGCATCTCCGACATGCGCTGCTTTGCCATATCGGACGGCCTCACTTGGGCCGACAGCGCCGGCCGCAGCTTCACCAAGACCAAGGACGAACTGCTCGAATGGATAGGTGACCGCGCAACGGCGGGCAGGGCAGTGCCAAAGGGTTTTCCGAGGAGCGGCAAGTTTACGGGGTGATGGATTGGCGGGCGGTTAGGATGGTGAAATATCCCAGCCGTCAGAAATCAAACGGAACGGTGTGATCCCGCAGGAATTGCGCCGTGCCGGCTTCGTCAATCTCTCCTGCAGCGACGGATAGAACAAAAGCGATAACGTCAGCTTGTTCGGCTTCTACGAGGAGGCCATTGATCAGCAGGAAGGTAAACGCTGCAAGCCAGCCGGTCCTCTTGTTGCCGTCGGAAAATCCGTGGTTTCGAACAATGCCGTAAAGGTAAGCGGCGGCGAGGGCGTGTATATCGTCCTCGCCATAGGCTGCTTTGTTAACCGGACGCGCCAAGGCAGACTCAAGTGCGTTTGCGTCCTTGAGACCCGGCAGGCCACCGTGTTCCACTATCTGTTCGTGATGTATGATCTCAATCGCTTCGCGTGACAGCCATTTGACGGAGGTCATTTCGCCAGTTCACGCAGCGCAACATGATACTTTTTCATGCCGATCCTGGCCGCTCGCAACTGTTCTGCAAGATCGTCCTTATGGGGCGCCAGCTCAAGCGTATTTCCCGTTTCCTTCAATTCAAACTCGTCGCCGGCTTTCAGCCCCAGGCGATCAAGAACTTCCTTCGGGATGATGACGCCTTCCGAATTGCCGATCTTGCGGATGGTGATGTTCATGGCAAAACTCCGATGTTATAATCGTGTTATAACATCGTTTTTGCTCATCAGCAATTGGTGACAAGGCTCACCCCGTAAACGGAAACTCGTTCGAGGCATCCACGACCGATTTCTTCCGCATCTGCCAAACCGAGTGCCCGGCCAGCGCCAGAATCAGCACCGCGCCACCGACCAGCGTTTGCGATGTCGGGACCTCCATGAAGACGATCCAGATCCACAGCGGCGCGAGGATGGTTTCGAGCAGGTAGAACATGCCGACTTCCGGGGCGGACAGATAGCGTGGTCCGGTGGCGAGACAGAAGAAGGCGAGCGGGATCATGATCAGGCCGTCGAAGATGATCCAGCCGGGATGGGCTATTGCAAGGCCCTCGGCCGGCGACAGCAGGTAGCCGATGATGGCGGGGAAGATCGCGGTTGCGAGCGGCACCAGCCCCATGTCCTTGCCGCTGGCACGGCTGACCGTGATGGCGCAGGCGAGCATCAGGGCAGAGCAGACCGCCATGGCATCGCCAAAGAAATTGCCGCTCTTCAATCCGTCCTGAACGATCAGCCCGACGCCGAGGACCATGATGGCCATCGTCACCAGCGTGGCATTGGAGGGACGCTCCTTGAGGAAGACCCAGGACAGGATGGCGGCGAACATCGACGTGAAGGCGACGATGAAGACCACATTGGCGGTCGCGGTGTTGAAGACGGACAACAGGAAGGTGAAGGAGCCGAGGCCGTAGAACAGGCCGGCGAGCAGTCCGGCCTTGCCGGGAACCAGTGCGATCTTGCGGCCAAGGACTGTGTTGAGCACCACCCAGGCGATCAGCGCGACGATGAAGGTGCAGAAGCTGCGGACCGCCAGCAGCGACCAGACCTCGCCATCGGCGGAGCGGATCAGCGGGATGTCGAAGGAAAGGGCAAGACCGCCAAGACCGGTGATGAGAAGACCGCGGCGGTGGTGGGCGGCGTCGATGGATTCACTCAAGATTTCGTTCCGTCAGGTGGGGCACTTTATTCTGTATAGCGCTCCCAGCCCTGGGCCATAAGGTGCTCCTGCGGCAGAAACTTTGTTTTATAGTCCATTTTGCGCGATCCCTTGACCCAATAGCCGAGATAGACGTGCGGCAGGCCGCGTTCCTTCACTTTGCGGATGTGATCGAGGATCATGAAGGTGCCGAGCGAGCGGCCGGCCTGATCGGGGTCGAAATAGGAATAGACCATCGACAGGCCATCGCCCATCTTGTCGGTCAGCGCCGCCGAGATCAGTGGTCCCTTCGCTCCGCCGATCCCGTCGCCTTCGACCTTCAGGCGGTATTCGATGATCTTGGTGTTGACGTGGGTGTCCTCCACCATCATCGCATAATCCAGCACCGACATGTCGGACATGCCGCCCTTCTGGTGGCGGTGGTCGAGGTAGCGGCGAAACAGGCTGTACTGCTCGCTGGAAGGCTCTGCCGGATATTCCGTCGAGACGACGTCGCTGTTCAGCGCCAGGATACGCCGCATCGAGCGCGTGGGGGAAAATTCGCCGGCGACGATGCGCACGGAAACGCAGGCGCGGCAGCTTTCGCAGGCCGGCCGGTAGGCGATGTTCTGCGACCGGCGGAAACCGCCCTGGGTCAGGAGATCGTTGAGTTCAGGCGCCCGCTCGCCCACCATGTGGGTAAACACCTTCCGCTCCATCTCCTGCGGCAGATACGGGCAGGTTGCCGGCGCAGTCAGGTAGAATTGTGGAGACGGTGTAGTTTGCGTGTTCATATGACGCGGAGATCGCTCTTCTTGGCCGCTTCGAAAACATTAGCATGGCGCAAGAATAAAAAAGGTCAATCGCGACTTTTTGAACCGTCGCATTGCGATGCGATAAACCTTGATTTTGCCGGAAGCAGCGTGAAGGGCTATCTCAACAACAGCCCTTCATGCACCGCAGGGATCAATAATTGTCGCGCCGGATGGTGACCGTGCCGATGAGAAGATCATGCAGCAGGCGACCGCGATCGGTGAAAAGGCCGACAAGCAGCACCAGCGGGGTCAGAAGCGCGTTGGCAATCCAGAAGATGACCAGATGGACGATGGCGGTCAGGAAATCCATCGGCCGGCCATCGGTGCGGGCAATCGCCAGACCCATCATGTTCATACCAGGGGAGGCCTGCTTGGGACCGCCGACAGTTATGCCGAAATAGAGCATCGCGAGGCCGGCAAAGAGCACGGGATAAAGGAAGAAACCGAGGCCCAACGTCAGGATGCCGAGAAAGAACACCACGACGGCGGCGGGAATCCACAGCAGCGCGACGATGGCATAGTCGATGATAAACGCCATGACGCGACGGCTCAGCACGCCCTGATAGGCCCGCCAGTCGTTCGTCGGGATTCTGAGGTTTTCATCCTGCACGCTCATGTCTGTATCTCCGTTCTTTGCATGGATATGGGATGCGACTGCAAAAATGCAAATGCCGCAGGGCGAGCGGCTGATAAATTTCCAGTTCAACGCTCTGGAAAATCGCGCGTCCCTGCCCGGTTTCGCGGGGACTTCAGCCTGCGTTCATCCGAATATGCTAACGGGGAGACAGCCCTGCGTATCTGGGATGCTCATCTTCCCAAAAGACACTGGTTCATGGCCGGTTTGTTGATAAGCAGCAATTATCAGACAGTTCATCGGTTCCTCGCCAAATGCCCCTCAGCCTGCATGCAGATACCAATACCGGCCGGTTCGGCGGTCTGAGGGGGCGTCTCTGGGGCATGGCCTTGCTTGCCGTTGTCTGCACGCTGCTGCTTGCAACCTCGACGCTGTCGACCTCGATCGAAGCGTTCCGCAAGGCCCGGTCCGGGGCGGAAAACATGCGGCAGTTTACGGCAATCTTCGATGCGGCAAATCTCATTTCGGCCGAGCGCGGTCCTGCCAACAGCCTGATGACCGCATCCGAAGGCAAGCGTTTCGAGGCGCTGCGGGCGTGGCGCGGTTTCATGGAGGATACGGACGCAGCGCTGGACGATCTGGAGCGGCGCAAAATACCAGGCGAAATGATCAGTCATGTCCGCGTTCAGCTTGATAGAGGCCGGGCGTTGATCTCCGCGCTTGAGCGCAAACCCCGCCTTGAGCGGAGTTACGAGGACATCCGCGCGGCAATCGATGCCATGTTCCTCGCTCGCGACTACTACCGGCCGATCATCGAATGGCAAAGTGGTGAAATCCTGAAGCTGGACCGCGAACTGGGCGCCATCATCGTGCAGGGTATCGCGTTGAGCGATATGCGTGAATATGCCGGACGGCTGGGTTCCTATCTGATTGCGGCGATGGCGGCGGACACGGCGGTGGCGCCGCAGGATATCGCGGCCAGTAACGGCGTGCGCGGCAGGTTGCTCGAAATATGGGACCTTTTGGGGCCCAACGCCCTCGCTTTGCCGGAAACGGTGGCGATCCGGGCGATGCGCGCCGAAGCGGATGAAACCTTCATGCGGCAGGGGCTTGCTTTGATCGACGAGCAGATGGCGCTTAGCGGCAGGACTGGCCAGTTTTCTCTTGATGGTGTGAGCTTCACCAAGCGTTACGTAGCGATGATGCGGCCGCTTGGTGACATGCGCACGATCTATTTCAAGGAGATCGCCCGTCAGTTCGAGAGCAGGGAGAATGAAGCGCTGTCGGCTCTCTACCGCAACGGGCTGACCACGGCCGTGCTTCTGCTGCTCGTGGTGGGCCTCGTTGCCTCCGTTCAGGTTTACATCCTGCGCCCGCTGCTGAAGGGGGCGCAGGCGGTGATCGCGCTTGCGGAGGAGCGTCCGGCGGTTCTGGTTTCGGCGCCGGCCGAGGTGAGAGAAATCCGGCGGCTCTACGGCGCCATCGGCATTCTCGCAGAGCGCCTTGACGAACGGGCGCTGTTGACCCGCAAGCTCGAAGCGCTGGCCACGACAGACGGGCTGACGGACCTTCTCAACCGGCGCGCCCTTGAGGGCCATGGCGAGGCCGGGATGGAGGGCGCGGTTCGGTTCCTGATCCTGTTGGATGTCGATCATTTCAAATCGATCAACGACCGGTATGGCCACCCATTCGGGGATACCGTGCTGCGGGCGATTGCCGGTCTGATGCGGCGTTCGACCGGTCCGGCCGTTCATCTTGCCCGTTTCGGCGGTGAGGAATTTGCCGTTCTCCTGGAAAGCGGTTCCCTGGCGGAAGCCGCCAACGCGGCGCGAAAGCTGAGGATCGCCATCGCCAGCCATGTGCTGCCTACTCCGGATGGCGAGCTTCTGAAGGTGACGGCAAGCTTCGGCGTCGCGGGCGGCGCCGATCTGGCGTGGAGCGATATGCTTGCCCATGCGGATGCTGCCCTTTACCGGGCAAAGGCCGCTGGCCGCAACCGGGTCAGAGTTTTTCACCCATCCGTTGAAGCCTGCGGGGCCGCCTAAGCCTACAGGAATGGAGCAGGCCCCAGGCGCTGAAACGGAACGCGCAGACCGGTCATCGTTTGGCCAGAATCCGTGCCGCGTCGATGGCGAAATAGCTGAGGATGCCATCGCAGCCGGCGCGCTTGAACGCAAGCAGCGTTTCCAGCATGACGCGCTCGCCGTCGATCCAGCCATTGGCGGCGGCGGCCTTGATCTGCGAATACTCGCCTGACACCTGATAGGCGAAGACCGGCAGGCCAAAGCTTTCCTTCATCCGCCAGCAGATATCGAGATAGGGAATGCCAGGCTTGACCATCAGCATGTCGGCGCCTTCCTCCACGTCGAGGGCCGCGTCGCGCATCGCCTCGGTGCCATTGGCCGGGTCGATGTAATAGGTCTTCTTGTCGCCCTTGATCAGGCCGCTGGTGCCGATGGCCTCGCGATAGGGGCCGTAGAAGGCCGAGGCGAATTTGGTGGCATAGGCCATGATGCCGACATTCTGGTGGCCGCTGGCATCCAGCGCCCGGCGGATGGCGCCGACGCGGCCATCCATCATGTCGGACGGGGCGATGATATCGGCGCCGGCATCGGCCTGCAGAACCGCGGCCCTGGCGATCTGCGCCACCGTCTCGTCGTTGACAATCTCGCCGTCGCGCAGGATGCCATCATGGCCGTGGCTGGTGAACGGGTCGAGCGCCACGTCGGTGATGACGCCGATATCCGGCACAGCCTTCTTGATCGCCCGCGTCGTCTCGTTGATCAGGTTGTTGGCGGCAAGGCTGTTGGAACCAGTGTCGTCGCGCAGCGCAATGTCGACATTCGGAAATGTGGCAAGTGCCGGGATGCCGAGACCGGCAGCGAGCTTTGCAGCCTCCACGGCCTTATCGACGCTCATCCGGTTGACGCCGGGCATGGCGTCGATCGGCTCGACGATGTTTGTGCCGGGAACCACGAAGATCGGCCAGATCAGGTCATCGACCGTCAGCCGGTTTTCCTGCACCATCCGGCGCGTCCAGTCGGCCTTGCGGTTGCGGCGCATGCGGCGATGGCCGGTGATGAGGTCAACGGCATTTGTCTTGTCGGTCATGGCGATCGTCTTTCGTCAGCTTTGTCCTGTCGCGGTTTATCATGGGCCATGATCAAAGGACAATGATTGCGGTGCGGCGTTTCATCCCTTGGCCGACCGCGCGGGGGTGAGGTGGAGTACCCTCTTCTCCCCATCGGGGAGAAGTGCCGAGCGACTGCGAGGCGATGAGGGGGCGGGTCGGCAAACTCTGAGTCAATCGCTTCGTCCCTTCCTGCTGCATCGCGCAGAAGGGTTTTACCGCCGTCGCCCATGGGCAATCAGCTTGCCGCAGCCCTGCCTGCATGTCACGAAACCGTGATCACCAAGGAACCATTCCGCCCTTACCCGGTTCTAACTTCGTCTTGCGGAGCGCCTGATGCAAATCACCGATGACCGGTGGGAGGCCTCCGAACATGAGGAGAAGACAATGAAAACTGTTGTCAAACTTGCCCTTGCGGCGGCCCTTTCTGCGACTTCGCTTGGCGGCTATGCCTATGCGCAGACCACAAGCGCAACAACACCGATGATGGCGGACGACATGATCACGATCGTCAATGTCGGCACCGAAAGCAATGCCAACACGGATACGTCGTCCATCCCCGCCACCTATCGCAACCCATCGCCGGAATCGATGACCAAGGCCCAGGCCGAAATCCAGAACGATCCGGCCCTGATGGCGACGCTGGAAGCGAAAAACGTACAGCTGGAAAATGTCATCGGTATCCAGACTGCCGCCAATGGCGGCAAGATCGTCTACACGAAGTAATGCTGGGTATATGAGACGACGCCGATGTTTGAAAAGGGGCTCCCGCGCCGGGAGCCCTTTCTACGCCGTGCAGAGATATGCCCGGGCGCTTGCCTCGGCGGCATCCGACGGCAACGGATCGCCAATTCGGGCCAAGGCCGGGGTGTTCATGGTCGCGCGACGCACGGAAAACATCCGTCTGGCAAAGCGCCCGGCGGCGACCTATCTTGCCGGCCATGGACCTTGATTCTGTAAAAATCCCCAAACTGTCGCTGACCGAAACCCTGTTCGGATTGTTCCTGCGGCTGGTGGCGGTGTCGTGTTTCTGGTTCGGCCTGAACTATTGGGCGATGCTGATCGGCTTTTCGTTCGGCGGCGGCGGGCGGTTCGATCTTCTGCCTGTGCCATGGCGGGTGGCGGCGACGGCATTGGCGGTCATCTATCCCGTTGCGGCACTTGGATTGTGGTTGCTGGTGTCCTGGGGGCCGGTCATCTGGGTGGTGGCGGCGGGAACCGAAATCGTCATGTTTGCGGTCTATCCCCAGATCTTCGGAGAGAAGCCGCTGCTCGTCATTCTGCATGCCGCGGTGGCCGCAACCTTCGTGCTTTTCCGGGCTGCGATCTTCTACCGGCGGGCAAAGCAGGCGCGCGCTGCAAGAATTGATTTACCCTGAGACAAGGGCTGTGGATAGTAAGGCGCTGTTAAGGCTGGTGTTTAAGTAGAATTTTATACGTATTCGATAGTGTCTACCTCAAGGCGGGAAGAGAAACATACACCGCCAAACAAAACAGTGAGGCAGTCATCATGAACACCAAAATGAAACCGCAGGCCGTTGCCGTCAAAGATCCCCATGACGATGCGATCCGTTCGCTCTACATGGAATCCCTCCACCTCGTCGAACGTTTGCACCGTCGCCTGCTCGACGTCATCAAGGACGAATTCGACCGGTCGGGCCGCTCCGACGTCAACGCCGTCCAGGCGCTTCTCCTCTTCAACATCGGCAATTCGGAACTGACGGCCGGTGAACTGCGCTCGCGCGGTTACTATCTCGGCTCCAACGTATCCTACAATGTTAAAAAGCTGGTTGATCTCGGCTTCATCAATCACCAGCGTTCGCGCATCGACCGCCGCTCGGTCCGCATCAGCCTGACCGACGACGGCCAGGAGATCGCCGAAACGGTCGCCAAGCTCTATGACCGCCATATCGGCTCGATCCAGAAGGTCGGCGGCATCGGCACCGACGAGTTCGGCCAGATGAACAAGCTCCTGCAGCGCCTCGACCGCTTCTGGAACGACACGATGCTCTACAAGCTCTGATCGGAGCTACAGGCTGACTGCTGTTTCTCCTCTCCTGCGGCTTAACCGCCGCAGGATGAGAAGCGGACATAGGGTGGCAAGTGCCGCCGTTTCCTGACCCGATTGATGCGTCGCCCGATTGAAGCTGTGCTTGCAGGGACGCCTGATATCGATGGACTTCCGGCATCCGGCCGGTCCCACCGCGCTCTCACGCGCGATTTTCCCCAAGTGCCATAGACGGACCGGCGAGCGCTGCAGCCGTCGTTGCCCCCGTTCTTAAACGCGCGCAAGAATGCCGTGTCTCCGGAATGCTGCACCGGCCCATGCCGGGCGCCTGGAAGCCCAAAACCGGCGGCCAGCGACACGAATCGGCCATATTACTATGACAGCGACGAAGGCACGAGAATGCGGGTCTTGCGCTCCAACAGTTGCCGATGCGCGACTGACTGCAACGGCCGTTCACGATCTCACGAATGTGAACGGCAAGGCAGGGGACAGCGCGTATAGTTTACGTTTGTTAACCGTATTCATGGTACCGCTGCGTTTTGCGTCGCAGCATTGGATGGTAGGAACTATGACGAAAAAAACCGGAATTGATGCAGTCTCTCGCCGCAGCTTTCTTGCATCGGCAGCCGCTTTTGGCGCTACGGCATGGGCTGGCGGCGCTCTGGCGCAGGACGCGCTCGACGAGATCATCAATGCGCCGCGCCGCGGCGTCTGGGACGATCAATTCGACGCCAAGGCTTCGCGCAGCGCGACCGCCGTCGTGTCCAACAACCCGATCTTCGGCATGGATACGCTTGCCAATACGCAAAATGCCATCGGGCAGTATCAGCAGATCGTTTCCGCGGGCGGCTGGCCGCAGGTGAATTCGCCGGTTCGCCTGGAGATGGGCGTTTCCGACCCGTCCGTGCAGGCCTTGCGGCAGCGGCTGATGATTGTCGGCGACCTTCCGCGCTCCGCCGGCATCTCCAATTCCTTCGACAGTTACGTGGATGGCGCAGTCAAGCGCTTCCAGGTCCGCCACGGATTGCCCGCCGACGGCGTGCTCGGTGAATATTCGATCAAGGCGATGAACATTGCCGCCGATGTGCGGCTTGGCCAGCTGAACACCAATATCGTGCGCCTGCAGTCGATGTCCGGGGATCTCGGCGAACGCTACGTGCTGGTCAATATTCCGGCTGCCTATATCGAAGCTGTCGAGAACGGCCGCGTTGCAACGCGCCATACGGCGGTTGTCGGCCGTATCAGCCGCCCGACCCACATCATCAACTCGAAGATTTACGAAGTCATCATCAATCCCTACTGGACATCGCCGCGCTCGATCGTCGAGAAGGACATCGTGCCGCTGATGCGCAAGGATCCGGAATATCTGAAGAAGAATTCGATCCGCCTCATCGACGGGCAGGGCAACGAGGTTGCGCCCGAAACGATCGACTGGAATGCCGAGAAGGCGCCCAACCTGACCTTCCGTCAGGATCCCGGCAAGACCAACGCCATGGCGTCCACGAAGATCAACTTTCACAACGAACACAACGAATACATGCACGACACGCCGCAGCAGGGCCTGTTCAACAAGCTCGCCCGCTTCGAGAGTTCCGGCTGCGTGCGCGTCCAGAACGTGCGCGACCTGACGACGTGGCTGCTGCGCGATACCCCCGGCTGGTCGCGCCAGCAGATCGAGTCGACGATTCGCGCTGGCCAGAACTCGCCGATCAAGCTGGCGGTCGAGGTTCCGGTCTATTTCAAGTACATTACCGCCTGGGCGGCAACCGACGGCATCGTGCAGTTCCGCGACGACATCTACGAGATGGACGGCGAACAGCAGCTGGCGCTGCAGACCACCACCGGCATCGAGCAGGCGGCCGGTTCCGTCGAGCAGGACTTCCTGCCGCAATAAGCCGACCTGCACTGATCGAGCCAAGGCCGCGTCCCTTTGAAAGAGGATGCGGCCTTTTGCGTTCCGGGTCCCTGTCGCATTCCCGGCGCTGCAGATGGGGGAAATGGCGCAAATCGCACAGCCCGTATTGCCCTTGCCATGCGAGGACGGTAAACACCGTGCCACCGCCTCTTAAGGAGCTTTGAGAATGAGCGCTTCCGTCGTCAACCCCGATGTTTTCTTCAGCCGTTCGCTTGCCGACACCGATCCGGATATTTTTGGCGCGATCGACAAGGAGCTGGGCCGCCAGCGCCATGAGATCGAGCTGATCGCCTCTGAAAACATCGTCTCGCGCGCCGTGCTCGAAGCCCAGGGCTCGATCATGACCAACAAGTATGCCGAAGGCTATCCGGGCAAGCGCTACTACGGCGGCTGCCAGTTCGTCGACATCGCCGAAGAACTCGCCATCGAGCGCGCCAAGAAGCTGTTCGGCGTCGAGTTTGCCAACGTCCAGCCGAATTCGGGTTCGCAGATGAACCAGGCCGTATTCCTGGCGCTGCTGCAGCCGGGCGATACCTTCATGGGCCTCGATCTCAACTCCGGCGGTCACCTGACGCATGGTTCGCCGGTCAACATGTCCGGCAAGTGGTTCAACGTCGTATCCTACGGCGTGCGCGAAGGCGACAACCTGCTCGACATGGACGCCGTCGCCGAATCGGCCAGGCAGCACAAGCCCAAGCTGATCATTGCCGGCGGCACGGCCTATTCCCGCATCTGGGACTGGAAGCGGTTTCGCGAGATCGCCGATGAAGTCGGCGCCTATCTCATGGTCGACATGGCCCACATCGCCGGCCTCGTTGCCGGCAACCAGCATCCGTCGCCGTTCCCGCATTGCCATGTTGCAACCACCACCACGCACAAGTCGCTGCGCGGCCCGCGTGGCGGCATGATCCTCACCAATGACGAGGCGCTGGCAAAGAAGTTCAACTCGGCCGTCTTCCCGGGCCTGCAGGGCGGGCCGCTGATGCACGTCATCGCCGCCAAGGCCGTTGCCTTTGGTGAAGCGCTGCAGCCGGAGTTCCAGGATTACGCCGCCCAGATCGTCAAGAACGCCAAGGCGCTGTCGGAAACGCTGGTCGCCGGTGGGCTCGATATCGTCTCGGGCGGTACCGACAACCATCTGATGCTGGTCGACCTTCGCAAGAAGAACGCCACCGGCAAGCGGGCGGAAGCAGCACTTGGCCGCGCCTACATCACCTGCAACAAGAACGGCATCCCGTTCGATCCGGAAAAGCCCTTCGTCACCTCCGGTATCCGCCTCGGTACGCCTGCCGGCACGACGCGCGGCTTCAAGGAAGCCGAATTCCGCGAGATCGGTAACCTGATCGTCGAAGTGCTCGATGGCCTCAAGGTCGCCAATTCCGACGAGGGCAATGCCGTCGTGGAGGCCGGTGTGCGTGAAAAGGTGGTCAAGCTGACCGACCGTTTCCCGATGTACCCCTACCTCTGATCTTACCCCTCTCGTCAAGGAGCCGGAATGCGCTGCCCCTATTGCGGATCGGAAGACAGCCAGGTGAAGGACAGCCGTCCTGCGGAGGACGGCGCCGCCATCCGCCGCCGGCGCATCTGCCCGGATTGCGGTGGCCGCTTCACGACCTTCGAACGGGTGCAGCTGCGGGAACTGATGATCCTGAAGAAGACCGGCCGCAAGGCGCCGTTCGACCGCGACAAGCTGCTCCGGTCGTTCGAGATCGCGCTGCGCAAGCGGCCGATCGACCGCGACCGGATCGAGCGGGCGGTGTCGGGCATCGTGCGCCGTCTGGAAAGCTCCGGCGAAACGGAAATTCCGTCGGAAGAAATCGGCCTGCAGGTGCTCGAGGCTTTGAAGAGCCTTGATGACGTTGCCTTCGTCCGCTACGCCTCGGTCTATCGCGATTTCTCCCATGCGGATGATTTCGAGAAGGTGATCGCCGAGATCAGCGCCAAGATTGCGCGTGATCCCGGCGCCTGATCGATGCCAATACAAACGCCGCCCGAAAGGGCGGCGTTTGACGTCTGTGGGGTGAGGGATGGGTATCGATATGGCAGAGATGGCTGAAGATGAGCGTTTTATGGCGGACGCACTGCGCCTCGCACACCAGCACCTTGGCGCCACCGGCTCCAATCCGTCCGTCGGCTGCGTCATCGTGCGCAACGACGGCGATGGCCCGGCGATCGTCGGCAGCGCCGTCACGGCGCCCGGTGGCAGGCCGCATGCGGAGACGCAGGCTCTGGCCGCAGCCGGACCCGCCGCGCGCGGCGCGACAGCTTACGTCACGCTCGAACCCTGTTCCCATCACGGCAAGACACCGCCTTGCGCCGACGCGCTGATCGCGGCGGGTATCGCCCGTGTGGTGGTCGCGGTGACCGACCCGGACGAGCGTGTGTCCGGTCACGGGCTGGAGATGCTGCGCGATGCCGGCATCGAGGTCGTCACCGGCGTGCTTGCGGCGGAGGGCGAGCGCGAGCTTGAAGGCTACCTCATGCGCAAGCGCAGCAACCGGCCGTATGTGACTCTGAAACTTGCCGTTTCCGCCGATGGCATGATCGGTCTCAAGGGGCAGGGACAGATCCGCATCACCGGCACGGAATCCCGTGAATTCGTCCATCGGCTGCGGTCCGAGACCGATTCCATCCTCGTCGGTATCGGCACGGCGATTGCCGACGATCCGGAATTGACCGCCCGCATTCCGGGGCTTGAGCATCGCTCGCCATTGCGCATCGTCATCGACGGCGATCTCAGCCTGCCGGTCACCTCCAAGCTGGCGCAGACGGCGCGCGCCGTGCCGGTCCTGATCGTCACCGGTGAGAGCGATGGCCCGGTCGCTTTTTCCGGGCGTCAGCAGGCATTGGAAGCAGCCGGTGTAGAAGTCGTGGTCTGCGATCCACAGGCACCCGCTGATCTGCTCGCCGCCTTGGCGACACGCGGAATTTCCTCGCTGCTGGTCGAGGGCGGCGCGCGGACGGCGCAACAGTTTCTCAATGACGGGCTTGTGGACCGGATTCTCTTGTTCACGGGGCCGATGGCTCTTGGCGAGGAGGGGGTGCCATCCCCACTTGACCGCAAGCTGATCCCGGTCGGCTTCGTCCACAGGCGGACTGACACGTTTGGCGACGATCTACTCGACACCTACGAATACGAAAGAACCCTCTAATGTTCACCGGCATTATCACCGATATCGGCACAGTCGAAACGATTACGCCCCTCAATGAGGGCATCAAGCTGCGCATCGCCACCGCCTATGATCCGGACGGCATCGAGATCGGCGCATCGATTGCCTGTTCCGGCGTCTGCCTGACGGTCACGACGCTGCCGGAAGAAGGCGCCAACGGCCGCTGGTTCGAGGTCGAGGCCTGGGAAGAGGCGCTGCGGCTGACGACGATTTCGTCGTGGGCGGCAAGCCAGAAGATCAATCTGGAACGCTCGCTGAAGATCGGCGATGAGCTGGGCGGCCATTTGGTGTCCGGCCATGTCGATGGCAAGGCGGAAATCCTCTCCGTCGAGGCGGAAGGCGAAGCCACGCGGTTTCGCCTGCGGGCGCCGGAACATCTGGCAAAATTCGTGGCGCCGAAGGGCTCCGTCGCGCTGGATGGCACATCTTTGACGGTCAATGCGGTCAGTGGCACCGATTTCGACGTGTTGCTGATCCGTCATTCGCTGGAGGTGACGACGTGGGGACAGCGCATGGCTGGCGATTTCGTCAATTTCGAAGTCGATACGATGGCGCGCTATGCCGCGCGGCTGGCGGAGTTTCCGGTGGCGAAGGCCGAATAATCGGTTTGAACGATCTCTGGTATGATCTGATCCGCCCCGGATATCCGGGAGCGGATCGATTGCTTTTGTAGATGGCCCGGCGTGTTAACGTGTGTAGATCGTCAGGCTGCCATCTGCGGCCTGTTCAGCCCCGACGATATTGTTGAGTTCGACGTTCTGAGCCTTGAGCTTTTCGGCGAAGGGCTTGTTGGCCTCGATCGAAGATTGCAGCGATTTGACCTGCTCAGGTGTTGCCTGATCGATCCAGGTGTGGGTTTCGCTCATCTTGTTCAACGTCTCGACGTTCACGACATCGAACTTGGCCCCCTTGAAATCACGCAGGGTATGTTCGATTTCCGCCGGCCAGTTCATGTCGGTGCCTTCGGCATAGGAGATGCCGCCGAAGCTCAGCGCGGATAAGGCAGCGATGGCGGACAGCGTTGCAATGCGGTTCATGGTAATACTCCTTCGTTACCTGCGTCGCTGCACCGTCCTCTTCGAACGGGTTTGGACAGGACATTGCGTCCTGCGCGCTTCGCAGCTGCCGACACGAATCCATGCGCGGGCCATGCCCCCGTTGAAGGGTATCGGACTGTTTCGACTGATCGGGGCTCGATGATGTTTCATCTCCCGACACGTATGAAATTGGATCTCGATGGCGCCGAAACAATGGCACAAGGCTTTGAAAATAATTAAGAATTGTTCATGTGAAGATTACAGTTTGGCAACCCCCGCCTGGAAAGTGAATAGGGATGCGGCATCGGTCCCGATGCCGGGATCGCCGGGCGAACGGCGCGATGGAAACGGGGGCTTCACCGCTCCAGCAAAATGACATTCGCCCCATGATAGGTCGTTCGGCCGGTTTCCTTGAATTGCAGTTTCGAGGCTACTCTCAGCGATGCGAGGTTTCCGGTATCGATGATGCAGGTCTTTTTCATCGCCGGAAAATGCTGGTCGCCCCATTTCAGTGCCGCGCCGACTGCCTCGGTTGCGAGGCCCTGGCCATGGGAGCGGGGCGACAGCGCCCAGCCGGTTTCCATCGTGCCTTCGACCGAAGGACTAATGCCACGGTGCAGGTCGTGAAAGCCGGCTTCGCCGATGAACTGGCCGCTTTCGCGGTCCTGCAAAACCAGAAAGCCGAAACCGAAATAATGCCACATGCCAACCTGGCGCAGAAAGCGCGTCCAGGCCTGTTCGCGTGAAAACGGTATGCCGCCGACGAAACGGGTGACTTCGGGATCGGCAAAAAGCGCGGTGTAGGCGGTAAAATCGTCGCGGCGATAGGGGCGCAGGATCAGACGTTCGGTTTCGATGGTGGGGACGCTGTGCATGAGGTTCTAAGGTCCGTTTGAAGTGATGATTCCGGTATTCGATCAGATTCCCGGCTCGCCGTCCCAATAATCGGTTTCGCTGTCCTTGCGTCCGATAAAACGGAAGACGGACTTGCCGCCCGGCGTGGCGCGCGACTTGGCCAGGAACTTGCCCGAATCCGGATATTCGACGATTTCCGCCGCGGCATTGGCGGAGATGGAAAGATAGGCGAGGGGGACGGTGCCGGTGTTGATCAGGTGATGGGCGGTCTCCGGCCCGCCGGCCGGTGCGCCGAGCACGTCGCCGGATTTGACGGGATAACGGTCCGGGCCGAAGCGGTATTCGCCTTCGCCGCTCAGAATGACGAACAGCTCTTCCTCTATATGATGATTGTGAAACGGGCAGCCGCATTTGCCCGGGGGCAGTTCGCCGTATCCTATGCCGAGATTTCTGAGACCCAGCATGGCGCCGAAGGACGCATCGCGGGATTCAAAGAACGTGCCCTTCTGCCAATGCTCGAGGTCAAGGTCGGCCGGGTTGATGACGGGCTTGTGTATCTTGGTCATGTTTTTCTCCACCTGGGCAAACCTTGTACAGAGACGCCATCGGATTGAAAAGATGGCGCCAATTTCGGGTGGTCTGCATGGAGTGATGGTCAAACGCCCCGCCAAATCCATGTTCACCGCGAAAAATGCTTGCCAACCGGGCTCCGGCGTGGTTTGACCGCCGCCTGCGCTGGAGATGTCCGGCCCCCAATTTCAGACAGGTGACAAATGTCCGATACTGAGAAACCACATATTCTGATTGTGGAAGCGCGTTTCTATGACGACATGGCTGACGCCTTGCTCGACGGTGCCGCATCGGCGCTCAAGGATGCCGGTGCGACCTATGATGTCGTGACGGTTCCTGGTGCTCTGGAAATCCCGGCGGCGATCGCCATGGCGCTCGATGGCATCGACAATGGCGGCACCGAGTATGACGGTTTCGTCGCGCTCGGCATGGTCATCCGTGGCGAGACCTACCACTTCGACATCGTCTCGAACGAATCCTCGCGCGCCCTGATGGATCTAGCCGTCAGCGAAAGCCTGGCCATCGGCAACGGCATCCTGACCGTCGAAAACGACGCGCAGGCCTGGGCCCGTGCGAAGAAGAGCGAAGGCGACAAGGGCGGTTTTGCGGCCCGCGCTGCGCTGACCATGATCGACCTGAAGATCAAGCTGGGCGGCGAACAGTGAGCGATACTCCTACCAATCCGCCGGTCGACCAGCCGGTCAAGCAGGCAAACCAGCGCGGTGCAGCCCGTTTGGCGGCCGTTCAGGCCCTGTACCAGATGGATGTCGGCGGCACCGGCGTGCTGGAGATTGTCGCGGAGTACGAAACGCACCGGCTTGGCCAGGAAATCGACGGCGATACCTATCTGAAGGCGGATGCCTCGTGGTTTCGCTCGATCGTTGCCGGTGTCGTGCGCGACCAGCGCCTGCTCGATCCGCTGATCGGTACGGCTCTTCAGGACGACTGGGCGCTGTCCCGTCTTGATTCGACGGTGCGCGCCATCCTGCGCGCCGGTACGTTCGAACTGCGCGAACGCAAGGATGTTCCGGTGGCTGTCATCGTCACCGAATATGTCGAGATCGCCAAGGCCTTCTTCGAAGAGGATGAGCCCAAGCTCGTCAATGCAGTGCTCGACCGCATCGCCCGCACGATCAGAACCGACGTCAAGAAGTAGGGTCATGCGATGACAGTGAAGACGGGCGATGTGCAGGACATGGATCATGAACTGCGCGGCGCCCGCCGCAATGTCTATTTGCTGACGGCGGCGCAGGCCATTCTCGGGACGGTCGGCCCGATCGTCTTTGCCGTGGGCGGCGTCGCCGGCTATCAGCTGCTCGGCGACGACAAGTCGCTGGCGACCGCGCCGCTGACCGGTTTCAATGTCGGCGTGGCGCTCGGCGCTGTGTTTGTCGCCGCCATGTCCAGACTGCTTGGCCGCAAGGCGGCCTTCATGGTCGGCGCGCTTCTGGGTGCCGGTGGCGGCGTTCTGGCCGCCTATGCGCTGTTTCAAAGCGATTTCTGGCTGTTTGCACTGGGTCTTTGCATCTCCGGCATTTCCGGCGGCTTTGCCCAGAAACTGCGCTTTGCCGCCGCCGATGCGTCGCCGGGGTTTTACAAGCCCAAAGCCATCTCGTGGATTCTGGCCGGCGGGATGATTTCCGCTGTACTCGGCCCGCAGCTTGTCATCCTGACGAAGGATATGCTGGCGCCGGTATTTTTTGCAGGCGCTTTCATCGCGCTTGTCCCCACCTGCCTGGCGGCGATTGCCGTGCTGGCGTTCCTGCGGTTGCCGGACCCGCGTCCGGTCGCAGGCGCCGCTGCCGCCGGTCCCATCCGGCCACTGCGCGAGATCGTGCTCACCCAGCGTTTTCTGACCGGCATGATCTGCGGCATTTCCACCTATGCGCTGATGACCTTCATGATGACCGGTGCGCCGATCGCCATGGTCGTCGGCTGCGGTTTTTCGCAGGATCTGGCAACGCTCGGCATCCAGTGGCATGTGCTGGCGATGTTTGCCCCGAGTTTCTTCACCGGAATGCTGGTGAGCCGTTACGGGGCGGAGAGGGTGGTCGCGGCTGGCCTGGTCATCCTGATGCTGTGCGCCGTGGTTGCGCATGCGGGAATAAGCCTGTGGAATTTCTGGGGCGCGCTGGTCCTGCTCGGGGCGGGCTGGAATTTCGGCTTCATCGGTTCGACGGCGATTGTTGCCTCAAGCTACCGGCCGCAGGAAGCCGACAAGGTGCAGGGCTTTCACGATATCATCCTGTTCACCGCAGTCGCACTCGCGTCGTTCGGCTCGGGCAAGGTGCTGACGGCTTACGGCTGGGACATGCTGAGCGCCGCCATCTGGCCAGTCACGATATTCTGCCTCTTGCTGCTCATTTCGCTGTTTGTCGCCGAAAGGCGGCGTACGGCCTGAGATTTCTCTCCAAAAGTGGTATTGCCACCCCGTAAGCCGCCGCCAACATACCGAAAAACGTGGGTTTTTCCGATTTTGGCGGCTTGACGATCCCGATTCGCCACAGCACTCTGCAGCCACGTATGCGGCCCATGCTTGAAGAGGAGGCATGGTCCGCAGCGCTTTTTTGGGGGCCTGTGGAACGGAGTGAGCCCGCAGGCTAAACGGAGGAAATCGCGAAATGACCATACTTCTGGGCGTTATCGCATGCGGGTTGCTTTCGGTGGTCTATGCCATCTGGGCGACGCAATCGGTGCTATCTGCCGATCAGGGCAATGCCCGCATGCAAGAGATTGCAGGCTTCATACGCGAGGGGGCGCAGGCCTATCTCACACGTCAATATATGACCATTGCCATCGTCGGTGCCGTCGTCTTTGCCGGTGCCTGGGTTCTTCTCTCCGTGACAGCCGCCATCGGCTTCCTGATCGGCGCGGTTCTGTCGGGTGCGGCCGGGTTCATCGGCATGCATGTCTCGGTCCGCGCCAATGTGCGCACCGCACAGGCGTCCTCTGTCAGTCTTGCGGCCGGTCTCGATATCGCCTTCAAGTCCGGTGCGATCACCGGCATGCTGGTTGCGGGTCTGGCATTGCTCGGCGTCACCATCTACTACCTCATCCTGACGGCGGGTCTTGGCCTTGCCGAAGGCTCGCGTGATGTGATCGATGCGCTGGTATCGCTCGGCTTCGGCGCGTCGCTGATCTCGATCTTCGCCCGTCTCGGCGGCGGTATCTTCACCAAGGGCGCCGATGTCGGCGGCGATCTCGTCGGCAAGGTGGAAGCCGGTATTCCCGAAGACGATCCCCGCAACCCGGCCACCATCGCCGACAATGTCGGCGACAACGTCGGCGATTGCGCCGGCATGGCCGCCGACCTGTTCGAGACCTATGCCGTCTCGATCGTCGCCACCATGGTTCTGGCCGCCATCTTCTTTGCCGGCGGTGCCAATCTCGCGGTGGTGATGAGCTATCCGCTGGCCATCTGCGGCGCCTGCATCATCACCTCGATCATCGGTGCCTTCTTCGTCAAGCTCGGCTCCAACGGCTCGATCATGGGCGCGCTCTACAAGGGCCTGATCGTCACCGGCCTCCTGTCGATCGTGGGGCTTGGCGCAGCCACCTCGCTGACCATCGGCTGGGGCTCGATCGGCACCGTCGATGGCATGGACATCACCGGCACCAACCTGTTCTTCTGCGGTGTTCTCGGCCTTGTTGTCACCGCGCTGATCGTGGTGATCACCGAATATTATACCGGCACCAACAAGCGGCCGGTCAATTCCATCGCCCAGGCCTCCGTCAGCGGCCACGGCACCAACGTCATCCAGGGGCTTGCCGTGTCGCTGGAATCCACCGCGCTCCCCGCCATCGTCATCGTCGGCGGCATCATCGCCACCTACCAGCTGGCAGGCCTGTTCGGCACCGGTATCGCCGTCACGGCCATGCTCGGCATTGCCGGCATGATCGTCGCGCTCGACGCCTTCGGTCCGGTCACCGACAATGCCGGCGGCATCGCCGAAATGGCCGGTCTTCCCCCGGAAGTCCGCAAGTCGACCGACGCGCTCGACGCGGTGGGCAACACGACCAAAGCCGTCACCAAGGGCTATGCGATCGGTTCGGCCGGTCTCGGCGCGCTGGTGCTGTTTGCGGCCTATTCGAACGACCTGAAATACTTTGCCGCCAATGGCGACAAGTATCCGTATTTTGCCGACGTCGGAACGATCTCGTTTGATCTGTCCAACCCCTATGTGGTCGCGGGCTTGATCTTCGGCGGTCTCATCCCCTATCTGTTCGGCGGTATCGCCATGACGGCCGTCGGCCGTGCGGCGGGTGCCGTGGTGGAGGAAGTCCGCCGCCAGTTCCGCGAAAAGCCGGGTATCATGGCGGGCACCGACCGGCCGGACTATGGCCGTGCGGTCGATATGCTGACCAAGGCGGCGATCCGTGAAATGATCGTGCCGTCGCTGTTGCCGGTGCTGGCGCCGATCGTCGTCTATTTCGGCGTGCTGCTGATCTCCGGCTCCAAGGCCTCGGCCTTTGCAGCGCTCGGCGCCTCTCTTCTCGGCGTCATCGTCAACGGCATCTTCGTCGCCATCTCGATGACCTCGGGCGGCGGCGCCTGGGACAATGCCAAGAAGAGCTTCGAAGACGGGTTCGTCGACAAGGACGGTACGCGCCACATGAAGGGATCGGACGCCCACAAGGCCTCCGTGACCGGCGATACGGTCGGCGATCCCTACAAGGATACGGCAGGCCCTGCCGTCAACCCGGCGATCAAGATCACCAACATCGTCGCGCTGCTGCTTCTGGCGGTTCTTGCCGGATGATGGTTTGACACCAAGTCCGCAGCACCGCTTCGGTGCTGCGGGTGAGGGAACGAAAGACAAGGAAAAACCCGCCGGCGCATGTGAACTGACCCCCGAAAGTTGGACATCCACTTTCGGGGGTCAGTTCAATGCAGCGCCGGCGGGTTTTTCATGAGATCGCTATGGTCTTGATCAGTTGGGGTTGTTGCCCAGCACCGACTTCGCCATGCTCTTGCCGATACCGTTGCCGGACAGCAGCTGGCCGAGGAAGGTCATTTCCTTGCCGCCGGTCGGCGTGGTGCGGGAAATCGTGTCGAAGACCTTGCCATCCTGCAGCGTGTAGTGCGCCAGCTGCGAGACGACGCCGTCCTTGTCGAAATAAACAGCAAGAACGCTCTGTTCGACCAGCTTCGGCTTCATGAAGGCGACAGGGCGCTGGCGCCTCTGCGAAATATAGTAGAACACTTCGTTGTCGAAGGTCGCCGTGGTCGAGGGCGTTCCCAGCGACAGCATCACCTGCTCGCGGCTGGATCCGACCGGCGCCAGCGCCAGCGTTTCCTGATCGACCACATAGCCCTGATTGATTGTCTGGCTGGTGTTCAGAACTTCGGCGGTTTTGCAGCCGGAAAGGGTGGTTGCGCAAATTGCCAATGTAAAAGCGACGTTGTTCAGAAATTTCATGTCTGACCTGAAATACCGTTTCGTCAACGACATCTCCCCCAAGGTAACGCTGGCAGATGCGCCATTGCATTTCGTGCCTGCTTCGGTAAACCAGCTTCGGCGATCATGCAATAACAGGATGCGCGGGCTTGCGCATTTTGAAGCAGGCAAACTTGGGCTTTATGATGATATTCGGACTGTTCGGCAAAAAAAACGGCAATGCGGCCATCGTTGCGCGCCAATATGCGCTTTTGACCGACGCTGCCCGCCGTCCCTATCTCTATACCGACCTTGACGTGCCGGACACGGTGATGGGCCGTTTCGAGATGCTGTCGGCATCGCTGATCCTCTATTTCCGCCGCACCCGCAGCTCGCAGCGCGCCGGCCAGGAGATCGCCCAGGAGATCATCGATGCGTTCTTCGAGGATGTCGATCATTCGATCCGCGAACTCGGCGTCGGCGATGTCAGCGTGCCCAAGCGGATGAAGAAGCTGGCCTCGATGTTCTATGGACGGCTTGAAAGTTATGCGGCGGCGCTGGAGCGGCGCGACCGCGATGAACTGGCTGCCGCGCTGAAGCGCAATTTCCATCCGCAGACCGGCGATCAGGCTTTGACCATGCTGGGACTGGCCGACTATCTGCTCGCTGCCGAAGCGCAGCTTGCGCAGCAAGGCGAGGATGTCGTAGAAACCGGCCGGATCGACCTGCCGCACGCGGGCGTCTGACATCCGTCCGTACTGGCGCGGCGTCAGAGCCGCGCGATGGCTGGCAGCACTATCTTGGGCGGCAGCGCCGCCCGAAAGGACCAGACGATGAACCAAGACGATAAACCCGCGTTTTCCTATCCGGTCAAGGTCGGTAACATTTCCGCCAATGCCGTGACGGTGCGTCTCGAGGCGAACGAGGCGGAGCGCAAGGCGCTGCGCGACCTTTGGGCTGTGCTGGATGTCCAGTCTCTCAAGGCCGAACTCCAGATCGCCCGCTGGAAGAGGGACGGCGTCAAGATCAAGGGCCGTGTTCAGGCGAAAATCGTCCAGGCCTGCGTGGTGACGCTGGAGCCGGTGGTTTCGCTGATCGACGAGCCCGTCGAGGCGATTTTCGTGCCGGAAGGCTCGCGCCTGGCGCGGATCGCTGCCAATGACAGCGGTGAAATGATCCTCGATCCGGAAGGCCCCGACCTTCCCGACACCTTTACCGGCGACACGATCGATGCCGGCCTGACTGTGACCGAACACGCAGCGCTTGCCATCGATCCCTATCCGCGCAAGCAGGGGGCGAGCTTTGGCGAGCGGATCGAAAGCACGCAGAAGGACGATGTCCGTCCAAATCCGTTCGCCGTGCTCAAGGATTGGAAAAAGGACTGAGTCCGCCAACCCGCAGGGCACAATTCGGTTGTCACGTCAGCGAAAAACGGTATTTTGGCCGAAATCCAGCCCGTTGGGCCGTTTTGCCTCGAAAACGGGGCCGCAGCGTCTCAAACGTCATGAAAACACGTGTGTCTCCATCGCCATAGTGATTGCGCCGGGACGAAACATGCAGTGTGGCAGGAAAAAAGGATAAGGCACGCGTGGTCAGAATTTCTCTTGATGTGATGGGCGGCGACTTCGGTCCGCAGGTCGTCATCCCGGGTGCCGCCAAGGCGCTCGAACGGCATCCCGATATCCGTTTTGCACTGTACGGTCTTGCGGATCAATGCGTCCCGCTCTTGGAAAAATACCCCAAGCTGAAGGCCAGTAGCACGTTCCATGCATCGGAACTGGCGATCTCCATGGACGAGAAGCCCAGCCAGGCGCTGCGGCGCGGCCGCGGCAAGGCGAGCATGTGGCAGGCGATCGAGGCGGTCAACAAGGGTGAGGCCGATGTGATCGTTTCAGCAGGCAATACCGGCGCGCTGATGGCGATGTCGGTGTTCTGCCTGCGGATGATGTCGGAGATTCAACGCCCCGCCATTGCGGCGATCTGGCCGACCTTGAAGGGCGAAAGCATCGTCCTCGACGTCGGTGCGACGATCGGTGCCGATGCGCAGCAACTGATGGACTTTGCCTTGATGGGCGGCGCCATGGCGCGTGCGCTGTTCGAGGTCGAGCGCCCGACGCTTGGCTTGCTCAATGTCGGCGTCGAGGAGATCAAGGGCCAGGAACAGGTCAAGGAAGCCGGGCGTCTGCTGCGCGAAGCCGGCATCGACAGCATCGATTATTTCGGCTTCGTCGAGGGCGACGATATCGGCAGGGGGACCGTTGATGTCGTGGTGACCGAAGGCTTTTCCGGCAATATCGCGCTGAAGGCGGCCGAGGGCACGGCCCGCCAGATTGCCGAATATCTGCGCGCGGCGATGTCGCGGACGCTTTTGGCCAAGATCGGCTACATCCTCGCCAAGGGCGCCTTTGACCGCCTGCGCGAGAAGATGGACCCGCGAAAGGTGAACGGCGGCGTCTTCCTCGGCCTTAATGGTGTCGTGATCAAGAGCCATGGAGGAACGGACGCGGAAGGTTTCGCAGCCGCCATCGACGTCGGCTACGACATGGTCCGCAACGGGCTGAAGGCCAAGATCGAAAACGATTTGAAAAAATACCATGCCTCGCGCCCTTCCGAAGGTGCAGCGACCGGCACGGCAGGCGAGGTTTGAAAAGTATGATCCGTTCTGTGGTTCGCGGTTTTGGGGCGTCGCTTCCGAAACGGGTGATGACCAATCGCGAAATGGAAGACAAGGTCGACACGTCCGATGAATGGATCGTGCAGCGCACCGGCATCCGTCAGCGTTATATCGCAGGCGAGGGGGAAACCACCGCGTCGCTCGGCGAGGGTGCCGCGCGTGCGGCTCTGGAAAATGCTGGCCTGACGCCGGCCGATATCGACGTGATCATCGTTGCGACCTCGACGCCCGACAACACCTTTCCCGCCACTGCCGTCAATATCCAGAACCGGCTCGGCATGCACCATGGCGCCGCCTTCGACCTGCAGGCGGTCTGTTCCGGCTTCATCTTTGCCGTGACTACGGCGGACGCCTATATCCGCGGCGGGCTCGCCAAGCGGGTTCTGGTCATCGGCGCCGAGACGTTTTCGCGCATTCTCGACTGGAACGACCGCACGACGTGCGTGCTGTTCGGCGACGGCGCGGGCGCGCTGGTCCTGGAAGCGCAAGAAGGCTCAGGCACGACGGCCGATCGCGGCGTCCTGACCGCGCAGCTGCGCTCGGACGGCGCCCACAAGGAAAAACTCTATGTCGATGGCGGCCCCTCGACCACCGGCACGGTCGGCCATCTGCGCATGGAAGGCCGCGAGGTCTTCAAGCATGCGGTCGGCATGATCACCGATGTGATCGAGGCAGCGTTCGAGGCGACCGGCACGACGGCTGACGATCTCGACTGGCTGGTGCCGCACCAGGCCAACCGCCGGATCATCGACGGTTCCGCCCGCAAGCTCGGCATCCCGCTTGAAAAGGTGGTGGTCACCGTCGATCTTCACGGCAACACGTCGGCAGCCTCCATTCCGCTGGCGCTCAGTGTCGCAGCGTCCGACGGGCGCATCAAGAAGGGTGATCTCGTCCTGCTCGAGGCGATGGGCGGTGGCTTTACCTGGGGCTCCGTGCTGCTGCGCTGGTAAAAAAATGTGATATGGTGCAGACGCTTGACCGGAATGGACAAGGGCAATACTCTTTCCGGGCTAATCGATAATCTAAGAAAATCGGTGGGGGAAGATGAGCGGAAAAACGGTGACACGAGCAGACCTGGCCGAATCGGTTTTCCGCAAGGTCGGTCTCTCTCGAACGGAATCGGCTGAGCTGGTCGAGACCGTGATTGACGAAATCTGTAACGCCATCGTGCGCGGCGAAAGTGTCAAGCTCTCCTCCTTCGCGACGTTCCAGGTTCGCGACAAGAACGAGCGCATCGGACGGAACCCGAAAACCGGCGAGGAAGTGCCGATTTCTCCGCGCCGCGTCATGACCTTCAAGGCGTCCAATGTGCTCAAACAGCGGGTCCTCAAGGCGCATCTGGCGCGCAGAGCCAAGCTGAAACCGCAATCGCCTGCGGCGTAAATGCGCGTCCCATCATTAAAGTGGTTGAAAACACGTCCATAAGCCGTTGAAATGCGCATGATTCGTGTAATCATTCGCATTGGTGGCGATGCCGTCTGGCGCGACAGCTGCCTGGTGTAGGGCCGCTGATATCAGACGCGAAATGGGGGAAGACATGGACAAGAGCCCGGATGCGTTTCGCACCATCAGCGAAGTAGCCGACGATCTCGACCTGCCGCAGCATGTGCTTCGATTCTGGGAAACGCGCTTCCTGCAGATCAAGCCGATGAAGCGTGGTGGCGGGCGGCGGTATTACCGGCCTGAAGATGTCGACCTGCTCAAGGGCATCCGCCATCTGCTCTATGATCACGGCTATACGATCAAGGGTGTGCAGAAACTCCTGAAAATGAACGGCAACAAGTTCGTCGCGGCCATTGCCAGCGGCGATCTGGCGACCGTCGAAGCGCTCGCTGCCGCCAATATCGAGGAACCGGCACAGCCCAAGCTCGGCAATCCCGACGAGGACCAGATCGTCGGCCGCGCCAAGGCGCCGGCCAGCCGCCGGTTCTTCTCCTTCGTTGGCGGCAATGACGAGGCTCCGGAAATCTCGCTCGGCAAGACATCTGTCGGCAAGGAGGACAGGGCCCTGCTGCAGGAGGCGCTCTACGACCTTCTGGAATGCAAGCGCCTGCTCGACCAGGTGCGCTGAACCCAACAGTGCTGCAACGGCCGATCCGTGCCACCGCTTTCCCCTCGTGCCGTCATGCCGTTCATGGTACGAACCCCGACTGAATTGTGAGCAAGGCGAGACAATGGAAAAGCCCTGGACGAAAAGCGTGACGCTCGCTCTGGAAGGACCGGGAAAATACGTGACGATCTCCAATACCACCGAGGCCTCCTGGGCGATGATCGAGGATTGGCCGCTGGACGACGCGCCGGCGCTCGACCGGGCGCTGGGTATCTGCGCCGAGGTCGTCGAGGGCAAACGTCCGGCGGAAGATGCGCGAAAGGCGTTTCTGGCGGCAGCGGCCGAGGCGGAGATTGCGGTTCAGGACTGAGCGGTTTTCAAGACGTTGCCGCCGTAGGCCTTTCGGCCCGGCGTGGTCAAAAAAGGCTCTTGGCGCGAGCGGCAGGCATCTCCATATGTCCGGCATGCGATAGAGAAAAGAACGAAATGACCAAGGCCCTGCAGGCGAAATTTCATGGCGAGATGCTGGCGCTCTACGATCAGTGTGCCCGCATCGGCTTCCGGCCGGTGCTGTTTCGCCGCCTCGTCATCCTGAAGGGCGGCGTCGAGGCGGCCAGGGAGCTGGTCTACAAACCCGGCACCACCGGTCTGGAACGGCTGGTCGAGGCGAAGAAAACCGAATTTTCGATGGAGGCAGCGATGACCCGGCCGGAATACCGCGTTCTGTTCACGCCGCTCGACATCAAGGAGGCGGCCAAGCGGCTGGAGGGCAGCGCCACGCGCGAACGCTCCAGGGGCCGGCTGACCGCCACGGCAGCGCCGCGCGTCAAGCCCGACGCACAAGGATCGCTGTAATCATTTAAATGTGCTGCATCATTGCTGAAATCAGAATCGATTTCAGCAATGATGCAGTGTCACCAACACGAAACAGGCCTGATGACCATGACGAACAAGCAGAAGCTCGAACATTCCGATTTTTCCGGCGAATTCACCGAAGACGATATCACCGTGCTTGTCGATATTTTTCGCAAGGAAGGCAGCACCGATGGCTGGACGATGGAAGTGATCGATCAGGAGGAAGGCCTGACCGTCTGGGAAGAACCGTTCGCCACGGACAAGGAAGCCTTCGAGGAATTTCTAGCCACCGTCGAGCGCGACGGCATCGAATCGTTCCTGGAAGAGCCGGAGACCGATGTTTCGGTGCATTGAAGGGGCACATTCAAGCCCAACCGCCGCGACGAGCGGCGGTTCGATATGACAGGGACTTCAAGGAGAAAATGGTCGGAGCGGCGGGATTCGAACCCACGACCCCTTGACCCCCAGTCAAGTGCGCTACCGGGCTGCGCTACGCTCCGAACCGAAAAGAGCCGTATATAATCGGGACTTGGCGCGCAAGCCCTGTTTTGGGAAAAGGCGATAAATCGGCAGAAAAAGCCGGGACGATTCTTGCCATTGTCGAAATTGCCGCAAACACGATGCAGGTGACGGATTTCCCCGGTGCTTAAAGTTTTCGGCAATCCCTTGCGCCGATAATGCCCCTGCGAATCGGGGATCAAGGTGATGGCAAAGACAGCGGCGCGAAAAGGCCAGAAGCGGCGCACAGCGCGCAAGAGGGCCGAGGGCGGCATGTGGCCCTGGTATCTGGCCGGCATGCTCTCCGTCGGCGCCGTCATCGCCTACGAACATCGCGCCGCAATCGTGCCGATGGCCGCTCCCTTCTATACGGCGTCGATTGCAAAGACGCGCGCCGTGGAGAAGCAGCCCGCCGTTCCAGAAAAACGCGCCGAGACAATACGGCCGGCCGCAAGGCCCGCTCTTGCCATGCCCGCGATGCGCCCGGTCGAGCAGGCGGCGCTGGATACCGGCGATCTGAAAGCCGTTGGCCGCAAGCCGGGAACCTTCTATTTCTGCACGGAAACGCTGGAAAACTGCGTCGTCGATGGCGGCACCTTCTGGTACGGGCGGCGCAAGATCCAGATCGCCGGTATCCAGGCGCCAAGGATCAAGCTGGCCAAATGCGACAATGAACGCAAGCTCGGCTCGCTGGCAAAGAAGCGCCTGTGGGAAATTCTCAACACCGGTGGCGTGCAATTGGCCGCAGCCCCCGGGCCGGGTGTCCTGGTTACGGCCGGGCAGGGGGGGTCGATCGGTGACATGCTGGTGTCAGAGGGGCTTGCCCGCCGCGTGGGCGACCGCAAGACCGGCTGGTGCACGCAGGGGTAATACCAGCGCTCTGATGTCCGTTGTCAATGCTTTGGACGCGAGGAACCGCCCGCTTCAATGAGCGGCTGTTCATGATGATGATCGCGCATGGGTGGAGGCGGAACTGAAGGACGTCGGTGATCAAGCTCTGA